>Ga0181400_1000836_pt1 | contig 13106 bp, 13 predicted proteins | sample 23SPOviralmetaG_FD_130129 | JGI IMG/M metagenome (GOLD analysis project Ga0181400, IMG submission 130129) | Marine viral communities from the oligotrophic San Pedro Time Series (SPOT) site, San Pedro Channel, CA, USA - 23 SPOT_SRF_2011-06-22 | ecosystem: Environmental > Aquatic > Marine > Strait...
TAATTATATCAATTATAAAAGCACAACTATGAAGACATTTATGCAAATAATGCTACTTTCTATCTTTTGGGAACATTATGTCTTGCGAAAAGACTCTCTGGAAGAATATTTGGAAAAAAACAACAGTATATTACAAAATATGAAGAAAAAACCTAAAAAATGTACTATATTTACCTATCTGAAAGATACAGTGAACCCTTTCAAGCTTCGCTCAAGGTTATAAGGTTCTTGTCTTAATTAATTTTTATATCGTGCTTTTTTCTCGGTTCTCTTTTTATTGTTTTTATTAAACAAACAAAAAACTTATAGAAATAGCCATATTATATAGTAATAATGTCCAGAATAGAGTGTTCATATGAGGTTTCTAAGCCAGAATATATAAAAAAAGACGCGTTTGATAATGTAGTACACCAACTTTTGGTCAAAATAGCCAGTCTAGAGAACAAAGTTAATCGTTTGGAGAGCGAAAATGGTTCTACAAACAGTCTATATCGTAAAATGGATGAACTTTTGACGCAAATGAGAGGTGCTTATCACTTTGCAAATGATGTTGATTATGAATATGACAGCGAATAAAGAAAAAGGCACGAAAGCACCTAGTTCAAACAATGGATTTAATTATTTTCTGATTCTTCCTCCCAATCACTATCTGAAGAATAGTAGTCATCAAACTTATCTATCACTTTTTTTATACAATCTGTGCAGTGATATACTCTAATTCTCTCTGAAATATCGAATATTTGACGGCAAGTATCTTTATCACAGATCGTAGCAGCACATCTGTCGCATGTTAATAACTGATTTGGCTCATCACATACCTCGCAAGGCTGTTTAATGAGCAAAGGATCTTTCATAGAGGTCATCTTTATTTGTGTTAATACATACTATCCTACTGAAAAATATATTTCATTTTTTTTTGAGTTAAAATTATTTTTTTATCTATATAAAATGGTAGATTTGAAAGTAAGAATATTTAAATATGTCCCACTTATGCTTCTTGGACTGTATGCAACAAAAAAAATTGGTATAATTCCTCTTGTTATTGCTTATTTGGAAATGAAAGTATTTCAACGTGAAAACATGCCTGTTTTATTAGATAAAGCATGCCAAACTAGCCAAAACGAGACCTCATCTCAGAATAACTAAGCTGTCTTCCGGTATCTTGGTCAGTAAACATATGTTTTACTGCCGCCTCCATACCTTCATTCGCCATGACATCAGCAGCTAGCTTGTTTGTATTGTCCATGCCTTGATAAAATGTTGAGTTTTGTACGTCTGTTCCAAATGTTTTCTCCTCTTCTATAACAGGTTTTTGATATGTTCCTCCATTTTCATCACTTACTTTAATCCAGTTTTCTTTTATGTACTGGCGAACATATTGTGGATAGTCGTATCTTTCTGCTGTCCAATTCATATCCATCTTTTTCATGTTTGGCCACTTAGTATAAAGCCATTGTGCACCATTTTCTTCGGGATTTTGTATGTTCGACATGATATGTTCCTTGTATTATGCTTATTTATATTAATTATAATCTGAAAATCAATTTTATAATTAATATAAAGTTTTTCTGTTATATTTTACTATTAATATGAATAGTAACAAAGAAAAAACGATTTTTTATTTTCAAGAAGACCCAGGTTATGATACATTGAAAGAAATAACAAAAGGATATTTTACAACATTAAAAACAGTAGATAATAAAATTATCTTCATGAATGAAAATGGAGAGCATTCATGCTCTATTAATAAAGAAGCTACAGTTATGTTTGGTATAGTTATATATGGAAATATAGCTATTGTTGGGGGGTGATTATAAAGCTAAATCATAATTTTATTAGTAAGTAGATATAATATTTATTAGTAGTAGACTAGCTAATACAGTCATCATAATAGTAAAGTTAGAAGCTATTGTTAGGGAGAAAATACTTAAAACCCATTCTGTGCAATATCTACTAGCTGTAATTGCTAATATTCCGAATAATAAAAGATATCTAATTATCTGGGTCAAGAACTTATCGCTCTTGCCTCTTATTTTTATATGTGTCAATACTAATGCAAAAATTGTGTAAGTAATATAATATGCACCAGTTCTATAACCTTCTCCTATACTGGTCATTGTTCTCCACGCATCTATAGAGCAATCATAATCGATTATACCAATCGCTCCATTTTTTATTTCTTTATTAGTAAGACCATCAGGACCAGTTTGACACACTCTATAATCTGCTCCTAAATGCATATCAATATTTCTTCCATCTGCAAGATGTCCTATTAATCTCTCTAAAAATATAATTGAAACCCCTATTCCGCTAATAATTGTTAGTATGTACATCATTCTTTTTTGTTTAGTTCTGAGAATCATTATAATAGCTAAAATCCAAATAGTAATTGAAAATACATTTATAGCAAGAAATAATTTTTTTGCTAGTTCTGTTTCATCTTTAAAATACTTTTTTTTAATTTCATCTATATTATTGTGCATTATATATAATGCATTTATTTTTGTATTAATTCCTCAGTTAAAGCTGCTAAGGCAAAAGCGGTTGCAAGATGAAGCGCTGTTTGACGTATGAAAATATGTTTTGTCATGGTAATAACATTTGTTGGCACTAACACTGGTATAGTAGATATAATACATACTAACACAGAAAGTAATGAAAATATGTTTGTTTCTGCATCAATATTTCCTGTTAAATAAACATATCCAACCCATGTAATCATGACTATACTAATGTAGTAAGCTGTCATAGATAGTCCTTTCATTTCATTATTATAACCATCTTCTATTTCTGGGATTTCATTATCTCTAAGTTTTTGACCAGATATAGGTTTTGATAATGTAACTAAATAATCTGTTAAAGATGTAAAGTTAGTTGAGTTTTCTTGATTATATTTTTCATATGAGTTATTTGAAACTATATATCCATGTGTACGCTCATTAATATCTCCATATGGATTTTTATTAGTTATTACTTTATAATCACTATTTTTACTATTCATCGTAGAATACATCTTCTTATCTGGTAATATAAGATAAGTTGTTTCGGTATATTTCATTATATATTCAAGATAAATGAACAATGCTCCTGAAATAAAACCCGTAATAATAGGTATTTTTCTGAGTTTATAACCTAATACTTTAAAGATTACACCAATAACAAGCAACCATACTAATATATATATTGTAATACCAAATCTAACTGTTTTATAACTTGGAGAATACTCATTCATCGCTGGATACGTTTCCAATTTATCACTAAACACCCATTCACTAGCTTTCATATACTATAAAGCTCTATTTTTTCGTTTGTATAAAACACTTTTATTTATGCTATAAATATATATGTTATCCCCTTCTCATAATAAAGTTATCTTAGTTGGTAGATCCGGAGTAGGAAAATCATCACTTATTTCCCGTCAAGTTAATAATGTCTTTAATCGTTTTCATGAAGCCAGTATAGGAGCAGCATATAATAATATTTCGTTCAATATTGACAATGGAACTACTATAGATTATGGTGTATGGGATACCGCAGGACAAGAAAGATATGATGCACTTATTCCATTATATTTTAGAGGGTGTAGAGTCGTCGTTGTTGTCTTCGACCTCTCTAACCGCGAATCGTTTAAAAAAGCTAGATATTGGTTAAAAACTATTACCGAGAATTATAATGATGGTATTGATGGGTATATACTTGTTGGTTCCAAGTTGGATTTAGTTGATAAAAGACAGATTACCATAGATGAAGCATATATTTTAGCATCGAAATATTCATGCCACTACTACGAAACATCTTCACTTACTGGAGAAAACATAAATGAACTTTTCAGACAAATTGCTCTTATTATCTTTAATTCCGCACCTAGATATGAAACAGTTAACTTCATAAATGAATCTCTTCATGATGATATTATAATCAAAGAGCCATCTGGGAATAAGCCATGGAGAGAAAATATATACAGTTATTATTGTTGTTAAACATACGGAAATAATTTCATTATTTTAATTATTTTCGTAATTTATTTCCCTCTATTTCTTCTGGTTTTCTTTCCTCCTTTTCTTTTTCTTTTCTTACTTTTCTTACTTTTCTTAGATTTTTTCACTTCACCTGCTTCTGCTAAGCTTTCTTTTAAATTAGCTAGTAGTGTTTCACCTTCTGGTGTTGTTGGCGTTGTAATAACATCCTCCGGTTCTGGTATAGAACTGTCGTGTGAAACCGGCGCTGATTCTGGTTCTTCAATAACAATAACAACGTCTTCAGTTTTTGGAGTTTTTAATAGATTTTTTTCCATATACCAGTAATCACCATCTTCTGCTATTACGGTATATCCATATCCTCCGCGACCTTTATATCCAGTGCTATAGTATTGAAGCAATATATTTCCGTCTCCGTGTTCAGGTTGTTTTTCAACCATTAAATAAATATTTTTATGATTTGAAAGCGTTGCATATTTCTCTGCTAATTCCATTACATGTGGAACCGGGCCACTGGTTCTTGGTACAGCTTCTTTATTGAAAAGACTTCTACATACTTCATTTATCCATAATCCTCTTTTCTTAGATTTAAGCTTGCCTCCTGTCATAATATTTAACTCTCCAGATTGAATTGTAAGGGCACCCATATCATTTGCACTAATTAATTCGCTTTCATTAGTCAAATAGCCTATTGAAAAAATAACTGCTACGCTTGGTTGTTCGTCGGCATATCTATTAAATGAGTCATAAATCCTATAACTATTTGCATTATCTATATCTCCATCTTTAAAACATACTGCTTGTCCTCTGGTTATTAATGAAATAATATCAGAAAAAGACATTTTATCAGGAAATGGGATTGGTCCTTCATGATAAACATTTTTTCCATGTTCATATCGTTTGTTTAATTTGTAGATTACGCTAGAATAAGTCATATATATTCTGTAAACATAATTACTGAAACAGTATTTTTATTATAAATTAAATTACTGTTTATTTTGTGCCTCTGGTTTTCTTATGTTTTCTTTTATTTTTTCGTTTAGTTTGCTGTTTATGTTTTTTGTTTCTTCTAGTCTTTTTCTTTCTATTTTTTTTCTTTCTGGTTTGTTTCTTTTTTCCTCCACTTAATAATGCTATGCTGCTTTTATTAGCCTTTACAAAAATAGCAGTTTTTTCAGATTGGTCAATTCTTAGTTTAAAAGTATATAATATGAGCATTATATTTCCTTGTAAAGTCTGGATAGGATACCAATTCTTTATGTCTTGATCTTGATATAAATATTTTATATTTGCTGGCGTTGCTAAAAATAATTGTAATAATTTGCTGCTATTATAACTGACCGCTGCATGTTCTCGGTCTATTGCTAAGAAATTAGAAAAGAGCGCAAAACTAAATAATATTTTAAACGAAGGCAATAGAGGTGTTAGTAGAGGCGCAGCAGCAGGAACAGCAGCAGGAACAGCAGCAGGAACAGCAGCAGGAACAGCAGCAGGAACAGCAGCAGGAGAAGCAACACGTGTTTTCTTTCTTTGTGTCTGAGCTTCTGGTGCTGGTGCTGGTGCTGGTGCTGGACTTTCCCGCTTTCTCTTGTCTCCTCCTTCCATACTTATATCACCGTCCTCCGCCGAAGAGACGACAGAAGAACTACCTCTTTCTTCAAATCCTGTTTGTAAACGCGTTGCAAAGACATCTGCTGCTTCACCAGTATTAAAAATAGGTTCAAATGATGTTTTTAAATATTCATTTTGAAAATCTTGATTCATATTTGTAGTTAAAAACTTTGCTAAGAAATACAACCCAGGACAAGGTGGTTTATCTAAACTTAGATTATAATCTCCTGTATTGTTTGAATTATTAAAAATGAACTCTTGTAATAAGTCCTGCAACTCTGAAACAGTATTATCAAATCCTAAGATATTTACATTATACTTATCCGATACTATTGAGTAAATACTTATTGCTTTGAAAAATAATTTTTCATATCCAGGACGCAATACACCTGAACCAATAAGTGTTCTAACTGGAGCAGGAGATGGCAGAGGCCAACTTGCAGAAACACCAGGATATATGTTATCAAATGCTGTTTTTCCATCAACATTTCCAACTTCACAATATTCTAATGCTAATTTTATTTTAGTAATTTCTGCTTTTTCAGGGCCCTCCGCGAACATAAGTTCTAATTTTGCAAACACAGTTGATAGATTTCCTATTAATGGTTCAATTGATGCCTGAGCTTTTCCGCATATTTCAAATAAAAAATCATCTAATTTACCAGTCTGCCATAATTGACCTTCATTTTCTGTAATCGCACCACCTATCATTTTATTACCACCTGCTCTGCCGCCACCAAGATCACCAAGCTCTTGCATACTCGCGATTCGGCCTTGCTCCTTACACATCTCATTCAGGTCTTTGGGACCCATATCATTTTTTGATGCATAGCACAAGGGCAATTTATTAAAGCCGCTTATATCTTTTTTACCAATCATTAATGATTTCACTGCATAGTACATAATATTTTCAAACTCAGTAATATTAGTATCTGCATTATTTCCATATTCTGAATATAAAATTAATTCTCTGTATGTGGAATCGCCCGGCCCTTCATTCAATTTAATATCAAATGGTGCACCGACTTCAGGTTCTGTAGCAGGAGATATTATACATAATTTACTAACTATCCCATTAATCTTAACTGCCATTTCATCTAATGAAGTATTTCTCAAATACGTTCCATTGTTTAGAACCGAGGCCAACCATTTACTATATTTTTGTAGGCTTGCCAATACAGGGTCTATGGTTGCTTGTGACACTTCTCTCAAATTATTTATAAAAGGAAGTGAGCTAGTATGTAAGTCTAATCCCTCTCCCCCAAAGTTAAAAAGATTAGGGGCAATAAAGCCTTTGTGAACAATATCATAAATTGCTCTATTATTAAAAGTTATATTTTCAACAATGTAAGAATATCCATTTCTTTTTGAACTAGTAAGTTTGTCATATGATGCATTGTGATTTTGACGTACAAATGTTTTAAATAAATATTTATTTTGTAAGATGTTTTCTGGCGCAACTAGTGTACTACTGGATTCATTAAGAGCTGCTATTTTAAACTCTGCAAAATTAGCTATTTTTCTAATACCTGTACCGTCTTTGATATACAATCTTTCTGTTAGATCGTTATACATTTGTTTAATATAGTTAACAAATGGTCTCAAATTACTAATACTAAATGAAAATCCCCAAGGAGCATTCCAACTATTTTTGAAAACTTTTCTCCCATCTGATGTAGTTCTAGTTAATTCGCTGTAGCTTTGACCAAGATGTAAGTAATCCCCTAAGATTTTCATACCTTTGTTGTTATAACCTGGAAATTCTACCCTTGGAAATGCTTGTGCTCCTTCAGGAACTACAATTTTTTCTTTGACAGAAGTTGGTATTTCACTAATAGCATCCAAGACTTTTCTTACTTCTGATACTGGGTCTATTTTTCCAATTTTACTTACATAATCTGAAATAATAGATTCAATTGTAGCACTTTGATCCGGTGGTGGTATTTTAGCTTTTTCAGCTTCAATCCAACCTAAAATAGCGACTTTTTCAGCTTGTTTTTCATCGGCGGATGAAGAGGACGCACTTTGTATCGTGTCAATATCATCACTACCAAGATTAAAGATAGATTTTCTAGAAAAATCACGAAAACTTATAGCTTTATCTTCATCTGTAACTCCGTAATTATTAAATAAGTCGCGGAAATAATTAAGTCCAGAAACATATACATCTACGTTGTAGCAAACTTCATCGGGTTTGATGCTTTGACCTGTAATTTGTAATAATAATTCATTGCTTTTAGATAAAAGTGTAATAAACTCTAACGCTCTGAAATAAGTATCTGCTGCTCCTAATCTACAGATTTGAGTACATAATATTTCAAGGTCCCCTAATAAAGTACCAGGTGCAGCAGGCATTTTATCGTTTATTTGATATGTTGCACCATCAGTAATTGCTTGATAAGCGTAACTAGCTATATTGCAGAAATTACTTTGTAATTCGCTTGCATGACATATTCTATCAAGAATTAGTTCAAGTGTTTTACTTTTTCTGATTATATTAATGCAATCTTGTACTGATTCTGGAATTGCTGTACCTACATTAGGTGTTCTATAAAGGCTTATTTTCCAGCCCATAGCACCATCCCCTTCTTCATTATGCCAGATAACATTTCCATTTGAAAGTCTAGAAAATAAACTACAAAGAACATCTCCAGTGCAAAACATAGTATTAGGTGTTCCTCTGGATACATGTTCAGGAGCGCTAGCAATTTGTGCTGCTCTGGATTGTTCCCAATCGCCACACCGTTTAATATCAAAAAGTATTGCTATAGCTAGTTCTTTATCTACACCAGCCTTCCTCATTTTATTAAATGCATCTGTAATATTAACCATACCTTGTCCACTTGGAACGTCAGGCAGCTTAGCCTCGTCTCTAGCTAAAGCTCCAATTAGACTAGATAAATATGCAACAGAAGGACCCATTTTTTCAAGAAGATTAAACTTAATATAAAACTGGCCTTTTACAGGAATACTTATTCTAAGAGTAAAATTACACCAATTGTTAGCACCACCATAAAAATCAGTGTTTAAAAAGTTAAACCTAACCCCCTGATCCCAAGAAAAAGTGTTTCCTTGAGATTGATATACTTCAACGGTTTTACCACCTATACTTTCGTCATCTGTTTTAATAAACTTTATCGTATTCCGATTTATATCTTTTCCTATTTGCTTTAAAGATGTTGGTGCACTATCGGAAACACATAACTCATTTATTGAAGCGTTTATTTGAGGAAGTGCAGTAAAGATTTTTCCAATAGAACCAGAGTTCATATCAAAAATAAAAGCACCACTAGTTAATCCTTTTTTCTCTGGATATAAATATTTTGTTATAAAATCTGCTAATATTCTCATGTATTGTCCGTTTTCAACATTCATAACAGTATGAGCTTCTATTTTAGGTTTACTCGCTATTCCAGTATCACCCTCGTCTTTTTCATCCCAAAAAACATTTAAACTTCTTTTTGTTAACGCTGGTCCTAACGCAATTTTTGTATCTCTACCATCAACACCATCAGGAATGTATTCACCACATAATTCTTTCCATAATTCAGGTCTCTTAGATGCAATGGCACCATCACCACCAGCGCCATCTCCGTCGTTGTCTTCCATGTCAGATGCGGGCGCTGAGGGGGCGCTTAATTTACTTCTAATAATTTCTTGAACAGAAACAGTTGTTTTGAATTGACCTAATATAGCATTATATCTTTCATTATCTTCAAATACTTCCTCTATTCCACGTTCATAATTACCTTTCACCGAACCTCCTTGCCCATTAGTTATATACTTAATTACTGAGTTTACTTTTCCGGTTGAGTCTAGTCCAGATAGTAATTCTGCTGGCATGCATACCAGTTTAGCAGATATATTTGCTGCTGCATTTTTCACAGCATCACTATCATTTTCATCAACTCTACTGCCTTTTGCAAAATCATGAAAAGAATCTAGTATTCCTATTACTTTTGATAGTGAGAAAAGATTTGCTGAAAAGTTATTTCCTCCTGAGCCAGGAGGACACATAGGGGGCGCTGCACCGCCTTCACCTCCAAGAGGTATAACTCCTGTTGGTGTAAGATTTATATTAAAATTATCTATTTCAGTATCTGCACTCATAATATATAATATTAAACGACAATAATATTATATCTTTTACAGGATATTTACTTAATATAATATAAGTATGAAAAGTAGTTATCTAACAGCCATAATATTAATTATTAGTTTACCAATACTTTATTCTATTTATGTAAAATCTATAGAAATCAACCGTCCAAGTATATCTTCAATCGTAACAAACCAAAATGGCAATCATATATTATTTTTCTGTTTGATGTTAGTGTTAAGCATAATAGTTATTGAATATGAAAAGATTAGAAATGATAAGCTTTCTTACTACTCATTATACTTTATTTCTATGTGCGTTTTATTATTTTGCTTTTTTCATCCAGCTTATGCATGTCATAAATCGTACGCTGCACTAGCATTTTTTGCTATATTATGCTTTATGCTTATTCACTTAAAAAAATCAAATATATTAACATATATTTTTATCTTAGAATTATTAACAAGTGTTTACCTATTTTATGTTTTTCCAAAAGTTTTTGCAGGTCAAATAGTATTTTTATCATTATTTATGACATATTTTATATATCTTCATTTTATAGACAATTCTAATGTTTGAATACTGCTGCATATTTGCTGTTAATTTATATTAAGTAATAAAATATAGAAAATTGAAATATATTTTATTACTATTAGTATCATTAATAAAACAACAATGGCATCTCTTACACAAGAAACTACAACACAATCTGCGGGTCTGCGAGTTAGACACACACAATATCATAAAGAAGGTAATCATCTTTGTCAAGACAGCAATGAGTCTGAAGCTACACTAAAGGAGGCATTAAAAGAGATACTTATGTTTGCTGATGAATCAGTGAAAGAACTAGGTGGTAAAATAACTTATAAAACAAGTATATCTCTTTATGAGTGTCAAATGGCTTTTCATAAGGCAGGTGGACCTGAGCCAGATCCAGAAAATAAAGGCGTATCAATGAGACCAGATGGAGGGATAATCTTCGCCAATTTCAATGGTATTGAATACCCAATCTTTATAGGTGAAGATAAGGTTCAAGGAACAAATGATTTGCGACTAGCTGAAGGAAAAAAAAGGCAATCTTTGGGCAATGCAATCGAACGAGCTGCAAAAAACATTCGAGGTTGTGAAATGCTATGTGCTCATATGCAAACATTTCCATATGTTGTCTTTGCTTCAGGGTGCGATTTTCATAACAGTGAAACTATTGCCAAAAGAATTGAGATGATGAATATGGGAAGACCAAACCACTATATGAATATCTCACCTACAACAACATATATAGAAAAACAAAATAGTCTAGAAAAAATGCTTGAAAACACATGCGTAGAAAAATTAATGGGACATGGGATCGCATCAGTTTATGTGAAGGCTCATGAATGGGATAAAATGAAGCATGGTTCTTCTAGATGGAGCAAAAATGAATTATTGTCAATTAGTAAAAACGTAATTACAAAAACATTGCGTCTTATTCCGAAATAAGATACATAATTTCCATAACTTTATTGCTTCTATCTTTTAAATTACGACTTCCTTTGTATGTGTCATAGACAATTTCTTTTTTTTCGACATTATATTTTTCGAAAATAGTTTTCCAATCATCTTTATTAATAATACCCTCATCATTATACGACAATAGTACGTATTTTGATTTTTTAAGACAATCGCTCAAAAGCTTCGTCATATCATTAACTGCTGAAGAATGACTATTATATGCGGATCTTTGCCAATCTACTGGAATACCAGAAACCTTTGATATCGCTTCCGGTCTTTCATAATTTGCAATAACATTTAACATGAAGTAATTGCTACCGTATGGATGTTGATTGTACGGTGGATCTAAATAAACTACATCAATATCATCTGGCAGTTCACTAACTAAATCATTAATATTTTTGTTATAAGCGATAGCAGTGAAATCATAATTACTCCAAATAGGCATGTCAAGTCTAATTGGTTTCATAATTCTTTCTAGAGCATTTTCACCTTTCCCTCCAAACTTTCCAACTTTACCATCTTTATAAAATCCTTTAAAAACGCCAGCGGTGTTAGCATGAATACTTGCTCTAGTAAGCAATGGTACTAAACAATAATGCTGTAAATGTTTAGGTATAACCATAGTAATATACGTGCGAAGTGTATCAATAATAAGTGCGTTTTCTCTGGTGTAAAATACCCGTTCTCCTTCTTTAATATTAGTAGTACTTTGTGGTGCATAAAGTTCGGAGATAATACCTTCTACATATGGTCCTGATTCAGCAAGTTTATTCATAGAGTTAATGTAAAATGCAATAGCTTCACTGTCTTCTTCGCTTGGTTTCTGCATAAAACATTTTGCCATAAGATAAGCATAATATTCCATATCGTTAGAATGAATCTCATAAGCTAGACTAGCAAGTTCTCTAGAAACAACAGTAGAACCAGAGAACCCATCAACAATTCTCAATTTGTCTTTACCAATTCTAGAAGCAACCTCACTAACTACATTTTTGATTTCACTAACAAGTTTGCGTTTATTGCCAATGCAGGTCAGCATTGTTTGAGTAGTAAAGTGTTCGTCATTCATATTTGTTGTAATAAAATATAATATTCTAAGCGTATCAATTTTATCTAATTTTAATATATATATATTACTATGGCTTTCAGAATTGTTGAAAAGGATAAAATTAAATTAAAAGTGCCAGAAGTTTTAAACGCAAATGATGTAAGTGACAAAAAAATAACTGCAGAGTTTGCAAAACATCTAACTATATTTGAAGCTGCAGGAAGAGAGAGAAAGAATAAGGATATAATTAAATGGGGTGAAAATAGACAATATTACATGCGAACTATGTTTTATCTTTACCTTTTCTCTCGTTATAAACAAAGTTGCGTTATAACATTGCAACCTGATTGTCAACACTTACCTGATATTTGTGGAAATGATGGAGATATAATTTATGCTATGTACACTTTTAAACCTACTGGGAGTAAATTAAATAAATATTCACAATATAGAAAAAGGTTTATAAAAGAAATAGCAAAATGCTTGAAAAAGAAAGATTTAGTTGTTGTGCCTCTTAGACTTTACTTTCAGGGCTCAGGTCCTTTTAAAAATAGTGCATATGGAGGCAGTCATGCTAATCTTCTCATTTTTAGAAAAAAACAGAGAACCATGGAGGTTTTTGAACCACACGGACAAAGTTTTGGTGGATCAGGCGTGGATGGATTAGCTGTAAGAGAGTCTTATATGGAGTTTGCACGTGATTTCAATGCTTATTCCAAATTACCATATTATTCACCATTAATGTCTGACCAAGTTTGTCCTGTAATTCATGGTCTTCAATCATTAGAAGGTTATAGCACCGTTAAACGAGCAATTGGTGAAGGAGGAGGATATTGCTCTGTTTGGTCAATGTTCATGACAGAAATGATTTTTAAAA
>Ga0181400_1000837_pt1 | contig 13082 bp, 18 predicted proteins | sample 23SPOviralmetaG_FD_130129 | JGI IMG/M metagenome (GOLD analysis project Ga0181400, IMG submission 130129) | Marine viral communities from the oligotrophic San Pedro Time Series (SPOT) site, San Pedro Channel, CA, USA - 23 SPOT_SRF_2011-06-22 | ecosystem: Environmental > Aquatic > Marine > Strait...
CAATAATTGATTTTTTAATTTCGGTCGCCATGTTTTTGATCATTTTTAAATCATCAGTTCCAAGTTTATTAACTGGAATTCCAGTTTGGCTAGACACTGTTTCTGCAATGTCGTCAATAGTAACTTGTCTTTTCTTTAATTTAAGTGATTTTTCCCATTTTATAGTTTCTTCTGCTATTTTGGTTTCAAAACTAATTTGATTATCTCTTAATCTTGCTGCTAATTCATAATCTTGTTTTTCAACAGCTAGTTTTTTCTTTAATTTAACATTTTCGGAATCTAATTCAAGATCTTTGATATTTTGAGGCACCTTTATTTCTAGAAGATGCGTTCTTGCACCAGCTTCGTCCATTAAATCAATTGCTTTATCTGGTAATTCTCTAGATTTAATATATCTTTCGCTCATTTTAACACAAGCTTCAATAGCATCTGCAGTATATTCAACTGTGTGATAATCTTCATAATTAAATTTAATTCTATTTAGAATTTCAATAGTATCGTCAATAGAAGGCGCATCAATAAACACTTCTTGGAAGCGTCTGGTTAAAGCGCCATCGTCTTCAATGTTTTCTCTATATTCATCTAATGTTGTAGCTCCAATACACTGTACTTGTCCCCTGGCTAATGCTGGTTTTAAAATATTGGATGCGTCTAATGCACCACTAACTCCACCTGCACCTACAATAGTATGTAACTCATCAATAAAACAAATTACATTATCTGCTTGCTTGAGTTCATCGACTATGTTTTTCATTCTTTCTTCAAACTCACCTCTGTATTTTGTTCCAGCAACAATAGTTGTCATGTTTAAAGAAATTAATCTTTTATTAAGTAAAACTCTTGCTACCTTTTTTTCTACAATACGCTGAGCAATAGCTTCTACGATTGCAGTTTTACCAACGCCTGGATCACCTAAAATAATAGGATTATTCTTTTTACGTCTTGCCAAAATTTGACAAATTCTATAAATTTCTTTATCTCTGCCGATAATTGGATCTAATTTGCCTTCGGCTGCAGCCATTGTCAAATCTTCACCAAACTCGTCTAAGAATGGAGTTGCTTTCTTTTTTGGAGATCCTTTTCTCCCTTTTTCGTTTTCGTACCCGTCTGCTAATGACATATTTTATATAAATGAATTGTTATGAATATAGTTATTATATGTATCACTTTAAATAAGTTTACGCTTTATTAATTTGCGATATTATCTGCTGCATAAACGCCTGGTAATAAATCAGGTTTATATCTTGCTTTAAATCCAAATCCTTGGACATATCCAACTGCAGCTTTAACTAATTTATTTGATTTTTTAGTTGGATCAATATTGTAATCTAAATCTATTGTATCTATTTCTATTCCGTTTTCTCGTAAATATAATGCAACTTCTACGGCTTTTTCGCATTCTTTCCAAAGGCGTGTCCACATGTCTTTAATTTCTGGCAAAATTTCTTTTTTATATATGACATGACAACCTGTCGAAGACACATGAAATACTAAAGTTGTTGCGTATGTTGTGGCTCCGCTTTTAGTTTGAGAATCACATCCCATATACATTTTTACATCATGATATTTATGATCAGCTAAATATGTCTTTACATAATCTGCTAGTTCAAAATAATTATTATCTGTTAGTTTTTTAAATTTCATTAATAATAATTTTAAAGTTTATTTTTTAATTTTAAAAGATATAAAACCCTAAACAAATGATACGTTGCTAATATTGGTATTTGTACAAGTTCAAATAAAAACAATCGTTCTGGTATTTTTACCAAAAGACAAGGATACGCTAATAGAGATATAATTCCAAATATCTTAAATCTTTTATCTTTAACCATAATATATGTTGAAGAAATAAAAAATAAGATAGCTGCGGTATTATGTACTACATTCCAATCATCATTGTTAAAACATGCAACGACTATTAATAAAAAAGCTGGTATTTTCCATTCTGTTCCTCGATGAAGCCATAGCCCGAAAGAAACTCCAATTGTAATTATTGGAAATATAATAGGTTTAATAGAATGATAGTCACTATAACTATCTTCTATTCCTAATGCAAGTGGTAAACATATTGCATACATTAGAGCATATACGCAAAGCGCAAATCTCAACCATAATCTTCCCATACATAAATATACTTAAATTGTTTTAGTTACTAATTGGTGCCTTAATAGACGGGTGATATTTGTAATCTTTAACTTCATAATCAAATTCTCCATCTAGTATATTTATATTACTAAATTTTATAGTAGGCAAATCATAAATCTCTCTAGAAATCTGTTCCATTGCTTGATCTACATGATTAGAATATAAGTGCACATCACCTAAGTTTCCAATTAATTGATCTGGAATCATGTTAACTTCTTCTGCGATCAAACACAATAATGCCGCATAACTAGCAATATTAAATGGAAGACCTAAGAAAGTATCTACAGATCTTTGATTCCACATTAATGAAAGATATTTACCATCTCTTACGTAACACTGAAATCCATAATGACATGGTGGTAAAGTCATATTTTCTAATTCTCCAACATTCCAAGCCGAGACCATAAGTCTGCGTGAATCTGGATTTGTTTTTAGTTCTTCAATTAGATTTGCAATTTGATCTACAAAAACAGGATCTACATTTTTATCATAACCAAACCAACCTCTCCATTGCTTTCCATAAATAGGACCTAACTCACCCCACTTCTGAGCAAACTCATCATCTGTTTTGATTTTGTTGATGAATTGTTCTTGAGATAACATCTCTGTTTCAGGAAATGCTTCATGATATTTCTTATAGGCATCACCATTCCAAATGTTACAACCATTGTCAACTAAGTATTTAATATTTGTATCACCTTTAAGAAACCACTTCAATTCAGTCATCATAGTTTTGACCGCCATCTTTTTTGTGGTTAGTAAAGGAAAGCCTTGTTTCATATCATGCTTAATCTGTCTACCAAAAATAGAATGGGTTCCAGTACCAGTACGATCTGACTTCTTATTTGAATTATGCAAGAGTGAACCTAATAGTCCACGGTATTGTTCTTCTATGCTATTTTGCATTTTTATCTATTTCTTCTTTTATTAGTTTGCAATGAGAATATAATTCATCTCTTTCAAAAGCCTCAAGAGTTAACCTAAGATCTTTTGCATTTCCTAATTGAAGCCACTCTACGAATTCATCGTCAGTGTTAAAATGTTCAATTAATTTTTTTGGTTGAATTAAATCAAGATACATTAATTCAAGCCCTTTGATATGTTCTTCGTTAAAATCCATTATTTGGGATTTAAGTGTTAATAATATAGTAATATAATTTATACCGAGTAAATTACAACTGTTTCTAATATTATTATATTATATACAGCTAAAATATCGATCTCCTCTGTCACATAAGAATGTAACTACGATTCCAGTTGGATCATTATCTTCAATCCATTTTTCAGCAGCTAATATGTTTGCGCCAGCCGAAATGCCAACAAATATTCCATGTTCTTTAGCAAGTTGCTTTGCTCTTGATTTGGCATCTTCAGTTTTAATTCTAGTAACCTCGCTAACAGCTTTCATATCTACTAAGAATTTACTACCATCACCAATTCCCTGAATTCCATGCAAACCAGGTTCTCCACCGCTCATGACTGGAGACTCATCAGGTTCTACTGCAACTATTTTTAAACCTGGCCAATATTGCTTCAATTCCTTTTCACATCCCATTAGAGTTCCACCAGTTCCTGTTCCAGTAACTAAAGCTTGTACATATCCAAGACTATCGTCTTGTCCATGAAAAGATTTTACAATTTCACGTGCAGTACCTATCTCATGTGATTCTATATTTAGTGGATTGCCAAATTGATTGCAATTAAACCACCCGTTTATTTCACATAATTCATCTCTAAGTGCAATGGCCTCATCGAAAGCCCCGGCTTCTACTTCAATAAGTGTTGCTCCATAAAGTTCTAGAGTTTTCTTACGTTCCATTGACATATTGTTAGGCATAATGATAACACATTGATACCCTCGTTCTGCTGCTAACCATGCAAAGCTAACGCCCATATTTCCAGAAGTGGCTTCGCATATAGTTCCACCTGGTAATAGAGTTCCATTTCTTTCTGCTGTGTTAATAATGTGTGATGCCGGTCGATCTTTAATTGATCCAGTTGGGTTGAATAGTTCTGCTTTAGCCCAAAGTTTTTTACCGATTTGTATCATAGGTGTATTGCCTATGTGATTGCTGAGTTGTGTTCTGTTTTTTAAATTCAACGTGGTACTGTGTTAATTTAGTTTGATATATTTCTTTCTGTTTTGTATATACATTTGACCTGAAACTGGCTCTAATAATTCTCTGCCCATCATGTCATATTTTTTATTATCATTTAATTGATCTAATATCAACTCTTCAATACCTACTGTGTTGCTGTCATATATCGACACCCAATCATTTCCGTTATGAAATATAGAATCGCACGTATAACAGTATTCTATAATCTGATTAAATACTGGTACGTAATAGAATTCCGTAGAGATACAAACCTTTACAGTATCAGACATATTAACATACGGAAAATAATCTGTCATGCCAGTACCTGAATAACATATCTGATCATCACATACTGACCAAATCACTGCAACAGAATCTACCGGTGACATCATTGCATTTGTAGTATCTAATGTTATTGATAATCCTGTTACTGGATATTGTGACCATCCAAGTGAATCACACGTTACTAATTGATTTTGTGCATTGGCTTTCATTGACCACATACACATTACTACTAACCAAAATACGGCTACTATAAAATAGCCCTTACTTTTACTCATCTTCTTCATCGCCTTCTCTTTTTATTTATTATTAAAATATTTTGCTAGTATATGTGCTGACTTGTAGTTAGTTGCTAGTGGTACTTCATGTACGTCGCATAGCCTCATCAGCATTGAAATATCTACATCATGTGGATGTTTGTCTAATGGATCTCTAAAGAATATAACTCCATCTATTTCTCCTCGAGTTACCATAGCTCCAATCTCAGCATCGCCTCCCATTGGTCCACTTGCTACTAACTCAACATCTAAGCCAGCATGCATGATCATAGTTCCTGTGGTTCCTGTTCCTACTAAAGAAACTTCTTCACGTTTAAAGAAATCCATTCTCTTCATTACAAAGGCAACCATATCTGCCTTTTTACCATCATGTGCTATTAGTGCTAGTTTCATATTAATCCCACCATTTTTGTATATTGTGCTCTATCATGTCCCATGCGATTTTATGGGCACGTCTTTGTTTATGTCTACATTCATGTACAAGAGCTTCTCTGTCTTCTGCGATCAATAATAGTTCAGTATCTGTATAATCCTTTTCAAACTCTTCGTGCATCGTATAATATGGATCACCTTTACTATCAAGCTCTTTAGTCTCTTTAAAACTAAAACTAGATGGGCCATACTTTTCTTTAATCTCATCTACATATGCCATGGCATAATCCTCGTCATATACTTTATTCATGAGTTCTATAGTTGAGCGCATGCGTGCTGCATTGGTTTTAGCTTCTATTGACCATGCTTTGTCACTCTCTAAAAAGTCTGCAGTTCTGGAAAGTTGGTAAGTAAAAAGGTCTACGGCATAACGATAATCCCAATCGTATCCTCGCCACACATGTGGTATAAAGCTAATAAATCTCTTAAGTTTTCTAAAGAAACTTTTTAAACTTTTTATCATTTTTGTCTAGATTTAACCTCGTTCTCTAGTATTTGAATGTGCTTTGTGTATTTGTCTTGTTGCTTAAATGCAATTAAGTGACATTTTAATTCTTGATCAGTTTTAATTCTAGCAAAATCTTCAAATTCGCCAGGTTGATCCAAAAAACTAACTAAGCCATCTGGATTAATCATAGAAATAAAACCTTCTTCTATTTCTGATTGAATATCTGAAAAGTTAACTTCGTTAATATTATCTAAAAACTCTTTTTCTAGTTTTTCTTTTTCTTCTTGTGTTGGTTTATTCATCTTTTTTACTTTCTCCGATTACTGTTATTGATTTTACACCTTTATCTGTTGCCAATATATGATTAGCATATGCTTCTGTGTTTTTAATATTGGAGTAAATTCTCTTTTCTAGAGTTTTATATTCTACTTCAACATCCCATCCTCCTGGAACAAGACTTTTTGAATTAGTTCTATACTCATCACCTATGTAATATCCTTCCATGTTATTGTTTTTTTAATAAGATCCATAAAAATAAGTATACTAATAAACTCGATGGAACTAATAAGAATATAATTCTCCATGCGAGTGCTGATGTGTCTGACCATTCTGCGATTCCTCCGCAAACACCTCCAATGTAACGATTACATTTACTTCTTTTTATTGCGTCCATATTATGCTGTAAATTTACTAACTCCACTTACTGATCTAGAAGTACATCTAAAACATAAAACTTTATCAGTATTAATATCTACTATCACTACTTCGTCACATGATCCAGATTCTGGTGCATATTCACCCCATTTTGATTTTTCTGGGTCGTGATTCATACACTTTAGTTTTTTAGTACCTTTGTGAACTTCGTTTGAATTCATATTGATTATTTTAATATTATACTAAGATAATATGATTAGTTTCACGTTTATGAAATGTCTTTTAGCATTTCATGTAGGGCACTAACTTCAGTTGTCCACTTATGTGCAAATGTTATTGTAATTCTATTACAATTAGTCGTGATAGCATGTGGGATTGGATTTTCTTTAGACCAATACGTTTTTTTAAATGTCCACCCCGAAGTATCAGAAACTTCACTGATTTTTCCATCTTCTACTTTTTTAAACATACCATTTCCATTTTCACTCCATGTACATATTAAATTATGTAATCTATTATTTGAGTTTGTGTGCCATCCTATAAAACCAGAAGGTGGATATAAAACTGCTAACATTATATCTGTCTTGCTAATAGTTTTACAATATTCTTGTAATTCTTGAAATTTGATTACAACCTCTGTGCCAACAGAATAAGAATCAGACAAATCATAACATTTATATGATTTTGGTAAATTTGAAATATTTTCATAATCGTCTGACCAATTCCCAGCTTCTATTAAATTCCAATTTGATTTATTGGCGTTATTTACAGATTCCAATAAATTTGTTAATTTATTTTGTAATATTAATTTTGACATATCTTAGATATTTTTAATTTAATTAATTTCAACTATATTTTGTAGCGTACCCGAACTATATTGTTTAGGCTCAAAATGTCGGCTAGATCTTACATTATTTACAATTTCATGCTCGGTCAATACTCTATCATATATTTTAAATTCATCAAATGCTCCATGAAATGATTTAGCATATAAATACGCAGAACTTCCAGTTGCTCTACCAATGTGACTAAATGCAAAATATTCGTTATTTCCACTATTACCATTCCACATATTACTTATTTTCATTAAAATTCCATTAGTGTACCAATTGACTGTGCCGTCGCCAGTCTTATGATTAGTATTAAAGGTGATTGTTAAACAATTCCATTGATTTATAGCAAATCCATTACTAGCATCTCTACCATCAAATTCTGGTCCAGTTCCATAAGGTGCGGTTGTACCACCACTAAAACTATACCCATTTTGAGTGGTAGCTTCAGTTCTAAATGTATTAGTACCTGGATAAATTTCAACATGTTGTATAGTTCCAGCTCCGTAAAACAAAGATTGTCTACCATCACTAAATGGCTTAAGCCAAATTTCATATGTCTTATTTTGATTTAAGGTTGATGTCATATCTTTGTCAATTTTCCAACAATCTCCACCAGGTGAGCCATCGGTTTCTCCTTGACCTCCTAAATAAAATCCTGTTTCTTCAGATCCACTTGTTTGTGATCTTGTAAACCACTCTCTATGTGCAGTATCAAATGTTGTGCCTTCAAATTCAGCAGCATGCTCATCAGATAATCCAGAAGCTCCTATGCCATTACCAAAAACTTGATCAGTAAATCTACCTGAAATATTGTATGCGTATGCACTACGAGTTACGTGTGGTCTATAACTATTTATACATCCAGAGCCCTTTGTTTTTTCCACCGCAGTTCCAACTGGTACGAATTGACTTCCATTCCAATATGTTGGTTGACCATCTATTTGTGGATTGTTGTTTTCACCGTAAACTGAATCTACCCTTCCAGCTCTTATATAAAATCTTAAATCTTTGAGTGCAAGTGCTGCGAATCTTTGGTTGAAGTTAGCCTCTGGGTTTTCTTGATCTAAATCATCTGCTGTACTTAGGTGATCATGACCTTTTGCCCATCCCCACATAAATCTAGCATTTGTGTTTATGTATGTTTGTTGCTCACCAGAAACTAACTCTTTGGCACTAATAGATTGTAATGCTTCAGAGATGTTTCCAAAGTCTTGACATAAATTTGGCTGCTCTACTTTCTTATCACCGTCCCCATCTGCATAATGAATATTAGTAATTATTTCTAATAAATGTAAAGGAGATCCTTGTGCATCAAAAAAGTATGGAATCGCAGCATTTACGTTTTCCTTCTTAGTTGATATGACATGTGTAGGTCCACCGTTTGTATCTGGTCCCCATACTATCAGACCCATATATGCATTATTATTAGCCCAATCTAATGGAGAAGACATCACCGCTTTACCACTAACATATGCTACTGTTCCTGGCATTGCGTACGCAGGGTGTATGCCACCTACGGCTACTAAAGTAGTATCATGTGGGTACCAATATACTATAGAGTCTCCGTCATGAACAAATTGTGGTGCTGTAGAACTACCTGCACCTGAACCTGTTCCATTGGGATGCTCAGTAAATCTATCACCTATTTTTATATAACCAAATTCAGAATATGTTGGCGTATTTGGGTTCGAACCCTCTCCTTGTACACCGTGTACTAAATATCTGTTATGTGCTCCGTTATCATTTAAATTAATTGCCATTAAATAAGTGTGTATTTTTCTTTTACTATATATTTCCTAACTCTAATAGCTTTGACAATTTAGACTAATTAATTTATTTGCGATCGTTTTACTCAAAGTCTATCCAAGCTCTAGGGGAAATTTAGGAAAATTCCCAGCACTAAGGGAAAATTCAGCACCACAGTTTCGCGCGTACTCTTATACCATTTAATACCGAAGGCAGCCACTCGCTCTGGCCACCCATCTGGCCACCCATCTGGCCACCCAGGCCCTCTGCTGGACTTGTCTCCCCCGGGGGCGCGCGATTCTATAATAGTCCAGATACCAGAGTTTGCGCGTGAGATGATTTCCACAGTAAGTCTCTGGTCTCTGAGTTCTTTGAGTTCTCTGTGTACTCTAAGTGGTACCATTGCAAACCATCTGAGGTCTCTGGATGTCTCTGAGGTCCATTGCTGGTGTATGAGTTATTGGATACCCAAAGGCTTCATCTTCACCGCGCGCGCTTCAAGAGTAGTGTGCGTTTAAGTAGAACCAGTCCGCGATCATTTCGAGATCGCGTTTGCAGAGTAGATTAGGCCCTGGAGGCTCTCATCCCCGGGGCCCAGAAATTTGGGACCGGTCTGAAACGAGCATACGGTATTTTTTTTCTACCTCTGAGTAGTCGAAGTCTCTCTGTGGATGATCAAGGGTAAATGAAGACCCAAGCGCGCTGGCTGGGGACCGTGATAGTTATTGCGCAAATGCGACTTAATGTGATTTGCTATAGCAATTATACATTCTAACCTTTAAGGTCCCTTAAATCGCGCGAATCCCCGGGGCCCCATGCGTTTGCGTTCCGTTACCCAGAGCCCAGTAAGCGATATCGCGACCATCGAGCCCTGCAGTGGTGGTCGGCTAAATGGTACGCCTGACTCACAGAGACGCTAAATGCATGGATGGCTCTACCCTCATTGGTGGTTAGGGATGGATTGGGTACATGGGTCTCTCTGGTCCCTATGGTCCATTTGATGTATTTGAGTACCTGAGCGTTGGCTGAGCTCTCTGTACGCATGGTTACTGATGGTGTACTGGTTACTCTGGTTACTGATGGAGCTCTGCTAGTCTCTTGGCTCTTGGTCATCTCTGTTTAGGTTGGTGTTGGTTGCGCGCGCTGGTTAGCTGACTCTAGTGACTTACTTCTATGCTCTAGAGTAATAGTGTACTGGTGCGTTGCAGAGCTCGCCAGTAAGCTCCGGGAGCGCTCTTGGGGAAGCGCTCTGGACAAAGCTCCTGGGAAGCTTCTGGGGGCTTACTCTGGGAAGCTCTTGGGGAAGTGCTCCTGGGAAGCTTCTGGGGGTAAGTTCTTGGGGGTAAGCTCTGGGGTCAATAGCTCCTGGGTAAAGCTTTGGGTACCAATAAGTTACTGGGGTAGTTGCAGTACTCCTTATATTATAGTGAATTTTTAACTTTTGTTTCAAAAAATAAATCGAAAATAAACGCTTAAATATTTTTTATTGTCAATTATTTGTGGTATATTAGTATAGTAATTAAAAACAAACAAAACCTATGTATATCAAAGAACACAAATGCAGCATTATGGAGAATACGACTTTCTCTATCGAACAGATGATCAACAACAAAATGTACAAATTCCATACGAATGACTATGGGTTTGAATGGGATGTAGAGTATGAATACCGAGTAATCACTAAATGTGTTGCTGGGTTTATGACTATCTCTGATGGTAAGTCTACCCTACAGAACTTGGTTAATCGTTACCAAAAGAATGCTCTTCAGACTATTGAGGTTAAGTCGCTTCAATCTGATAACTATCTAACTGTCTTGGCCCTTAAAGCTGGTAAGTTTGTCACTGTAGCCAATTGTATTCTTGAGAATATTGATATTGGTACCATACACGGCTCATTCCCTAAGATGGCTGATCATAGTCACTGGAAAGCTATTGGCTCTAAGACTTGGGCTGATAATGCATATAAGTTAGAGGATTCATTTAAATGGATCAATGTAGCTGAGGCTGAGTTTATTAGCCCTAGTGTTTAAAAATTGTTCGTAACTTTGTCAGCCCAGATTTTGGGTTGTCAATAGTTTCACGTATATTAGTATTGTAATTAATCGTTAATCTTAAACAACAAACAAAATGAAAATTTCAAATTTCGACCGTCAGACCGTAAAAGCCTTAAGAATTGCTATGGATAATGCCTTAGCCTCAGTAGAAGCCGAGTATGGCATTAAAATCTCTACTGGTAATGCAACCTTCTCTGGTGATGAGGTTACCTTTAAAGTTAAAGCCAATGCTATTGGTGCAGGTGGTCAAGTCAAAACTAAAGAAGCTGCTAATTGGGATGTCTATGCCGGTATTAATGGCTTAGGTGCTCTCTCTGTTGGTGATACTATTGACCTTCAAGGTAAATCATTTACTATTGCAGGTTGGAACTCACGAGCACGTAAATCACCAATCAGCATTACTGATGCCAATGGCCGCGGTTACAAATGTAGCGTGGAGATGGTGAAGATGTACAACCGTAATTTGGTTGCCTAATCTCTATAGTTAATAGGGCCACTCCGGTGGTCCTATGAAACTTTTCTTAATTTTAACATATAACTATGACCAAATCAAATTCTATTTTTATTTCTGGTGGTAAGGCTGCCGAGCGCGCCTTAGTTTCTGATTGCCTAGATTGGTGCATACAGAAGCTTTTACCTAGATTCAGAACTCTTGACATTAAAATTAGAATTAAGCCTATGGATGACATGGGTTGTTGCACTAAGCTGGATGACAAAGGTCGACAGTTTAAAATACACATCAAGCAGGGTATGAGCCTATATGATATAATCTCTACGCTGTGCCATGAAATGGTTCATTTAAAACAATATGCACGCCAAGAGTTGAGGTGGTGTAATCGCTACCATAATAACATGTGGAAGAAGTCAGTATACAATGACTGTCCATATGATAGCCAACCCTGGGAAAAGGAAGCATATAGATTGGAGAAGAGGTTGGCCATTGAATTCTTTACTAGTACATCAAACATATGAAAACAATATTAATAATTCTATCCATTGCTACCATACCATTCACCGGAGCTTCCCAGCTGAATAAAAATATATGGAAAGCATCTACATTTCAATTCTTCGCCGGCGCTGCTGACGGAGCCAACCAGGCATACTTATTCCATTATAGTAATAGTGATAAATTTGAAAAGTGGGGCATTAGACCTAATGATGAAGCTTGGAAAAACAAATGGGTTGTAGATCCTTCTGGGCAAGTTAGAGTAGGTACGGAGAGGTTTTGGCTTTCTAGCAGATCTTTAGTCTTTCTTACTGATTTTCACCATGGTACACGGTTTGTCAAACATAGATTAACTGAGGCTTCTATGCTCTCCTATGCATTTGGTCATGGAATTAAGACAAAACGTTGGTATTGGTATTTAGCTGACACCGCTATAATGTTTTCAGCTAGATCTATTGGCTTTGCATTTACATATGAGGGTGTGTTTAGGTAACTGTTAATAACTTTGTTTGTGTATTGTTCGTAACTTTGCGCTCAATTGCTTTGGGTTGTCATTTATTTCACGTATATTAGTAGTATAGATTGGAGGTCAGTCCTCCACAAGGGCGTAGCTTTTCGACGGAGCTGGAAGAGTAGACTCCGCCCTACTTATATTTTTTTTTAAAAATAATCTGAAAATAAACGCTTAAATATTTTTTTATGTCATTTATTTGTGGTATATTAGTAGTATAATTAAAAACTTAAAATATGCCTTATATTACAAAAGAACAAGTTACAGCCAAGAGGAAAGCTCTTAAAGAAGCTCTTCCTGAGTACAAATTATCTATTACATGTAAATCATATAGTGGTATTCAAGTATCGATCATGAGAGGTCCTAGTATGCTCCACGGTACTACCTATGAGCAACTGAATCCGTATATAGATTACAGAGAAGAGCGTTGGGACAGAGACCTTGAAAAACATGTGTCGTACCCTGAATACGCTGATCTAATGGAAGTTATTATGCCTATATTAAATGATGGTATAGGTGAAGGCTTTGAAGACTCTGACTATGGTCATGTGCCTGATTATTATACTTGGGTCCATATTGGTAAATGGGATAAACCTTATGTCTGTACTCAAATTGCAGGTGTAGACTTTAGTGAATCCCTTGATCAATTAGATA
>Ga0181400_1000841_pt1 | contig 13047 bp, 30 predicted proteins | sample 23SPOviralmetaG_FD_130129 | JGI IMG/M metagenome (GOLD analysis project Ga0181400, IMG submission 130129) | Marine viral communities from the oligotrophic San Pedro Time Series (SPOT) site, San Pedro Channel, CA, USA - 23 SPOT_SRF_2011-06-22 | ecosystem: Environmental > Aquatic > Marine > Strait...
GATTCTGATTGCCATTTAACTCCTTTCGGTGTATCGGTTGCAATTTTAACCTTTGCTACATAATAAGCCATAATTTTTATTTTTTAATTAATATACTATAATATAAGGACTTTATTTCAAAGATCCTAATTTTTTGTTAACTTTATTTATATTGATTCGTTGTGCCAACTATTATCTAATTCTGATGAACAAGATACTTTAACTACTCTAGGTGCATAATATGCAAATCGAGCCTTGCCTAATCCATCTGTCTCAACTCGACTGATAAGACCTTTTCTCATACCTCTACGAAGCATGTCGGCATATTTTTTATTTGATTGATTTGAATTGTTTCGATCATATCCAAAGGCTGCTTTGAATACTTCTGTTTCGGTCATCGGTCCTAACCTTCTTAAGACATCGACCATTTCGTGAACTGAATTACTTTTTGTCATTTATTAATTTTTAATCTCAGGTCAACTTATGGCTTGACCTCTAACCTTTTTATCATATATAAAGATAAGAAAAATATTTCAATTAGGCAAATTATTTCTTAGCTTTTTTATCATAAAGTTTTGTAACCTTTTCATGTGCATATGACCATCTATCTCTAACATCTTTATGTCGATGTTTATCTTGGCCGTCCATTTTCTTTAACTGTGCATCGAATTCTTTCTTAAGACCTTTGTTGTTTATTGACTCGGTAATGTCATACCACAAATCTTCATAATGTCCCATATTATAACTCCTAATTTAGAATGGTAAAACAATAAATATCACTTAGCATGTTTTCCATCTATAAATTTCTTTTGTTTTTTGATGGCCATATCTAGCTCTGTTTTTTCCGTAGTGTTCTTACTGGTATTCTGATCTTCCGTTGACTTAGGCAATTCATTATGGCCTACTAAATCATCTATATACCATACCGATTTCTTATCCATATCCTTCTTCCATTTGACACTAGGTAATATAGTTCCGGATTTTACACATTTAATTTTATATGTATTCTTATCAATTACCATTATAACCTGATAGATGTCATCCGTGCCTAAGAAATAAGCACGAACAAGGTCTCCAATTTTTAATTTTCTTTTTCTAGGCATCTATACTATTTCTCATTATTTTTTTTGTAATATTATCTGCTAATACTTTTACAATAACTGGTGATGTCAATTCTTGTGAGCCAATAACATGATAATCAAACTTCTCCCATTCAAACCCTATCAACATAAATGATGTTCTTGGTAACATTTTTTCAAATGCTAAATAACTATATGATTCATGGAGTTGATAATTAGGCATATTTTCTAATTCTCTTTCGAACTCATCATTTACATCTTGAATGGTAAATCCTGAACCATATCCAGAATAACAAATACCTCTTTGAAGTTTAACTAATTTAGGAGCATGATGGTTCAACATATCTTCATCCCAATCTTCCGATTCTATATTGACATTATTTACTCCTCCGGTAATATTAGATAACTCCTTTTTCCAGGCATCTAGAATATTCTTTTTCATTTCTTCTGAAACTATATCATTATGATCATACATCTCTTTTGACCATGGTTTTGTAATTTCGATTCCGTATTGAACTTTTGGTGATTTTTTGGCTTTTCTCATATCTCTATTTATTTATTAATTATATATAAATTTAAGAAATTATTTTCAATTAGGCAAAGCTTTTTGAAGCTTTTTTGCAACTATTTTACAGTAGGAAAGACGCAAAAGCGCCTTTCCCCTAATTATATAAAAATATAAACTTATTTCTTCGTGAAGAATGAAGCAATAATTACTAATACTACTAGTCCTACAAATCCACCATTACCTAGTGCACTTACAAGAGCAGAAAGATTAGCAACAACATCCATTCCAAATACTGACCCGCCTGTTAAGACTTGCCATAGGATAGTTACAGGAAGTACTGCCATCATAATTGACATTAGTCCTCCAAAGAATCCTACTACATACTTGATTACTGAATCCATTTGTTTTCCTCTTTTTTTATTTAATTGTTATGTGGCAATATCGCCAAATAGAGAGCTCGCTTCAAATACTTATTAGAATCTAAAACCGAAACCTAATGTAAGGTTCGTAGTTTTATCTCCTGTATTATAAACGATTTTAGGGTCGACATAAATACTTGATCTTAAATCAAACATTTTACCTGCCCCAATTGACATCCCATCCGTAGATAGCCCATCTGTTGATATATAAGCAAAATATCCTTTCACAAAATATCTTGCATGGAAATCTATATCCATATCAGCTGTAGAATCAGCTTGGCTCACAGAAGCACCTACCATAAGGTTTTCCATTACACCATAGCCTATTGTTGGAGATACTGACCATTCAGTCCAAGCAACGTTTGCAACGTCTCCTGTTCCAACATACCAGTCTCCTGTTGTTTGTGCGTTAGCAGTTGTTAATCCAAATGCTAATGCGATTGTTAAAATTAATGTTCTTACCATAATTATTTCTCCTTTTATTCTATTGGACAATATTGTCCTCTTACCTTAAAGGAGCTCTCTAGTTTAATACGTACACACCGCGCATACGTTTCTTATTAATTTATTAATATATAAAAACTTTTTCGTAAAACCTAATGAAACTTAAAATTGTTTTGGGATTGGTTGGGCTCTTCGGCCTCCCTTAGTACGTAAACTTTCTAATTGATTGGCTATTTCTATTTCAGCCTTGATTTGAAGCATAAGGACTCCCTTATCTTCGAAAACTCCTTCGAGTGACTTATATTTATCAAAAGAATTAGGACCACCTGCAGAAGCATCTTTTGCTGTCTTAAGTGCGCCCTCTATTCTTGTTGATATCTCAGTTCTTAAAGAAGATCTACTCATAGTCCCAAATCCGACAATATGTACCTCCGGATCTACAGGGTCGAATTGTTCTGGGTCAAGTAGACCTCCATAGCGGTAAGTTCTTTCAGAAAGTACTGATTCTACTTCTTCTTTAACTAACCCCTTTATTCTATTTGCTAAATCTTGTTTATTCATTTAATTCCAAAATATTAGTTTTGCAATCACGCCTATCATAGCTATCCATACGGACCATAATGCGCCACTTGCTTTTTTTCTAAAATCAGTATTACGATTAACTCTTGCAATTGCTCCGCTGTCTGGATCAAGTAATGTTTTTTTGATCATTGTTAGATCATTTTGCATTTTTGTTTGACCATCCTTCATGTATTCGATATCCTGTTTTAATAATTGAATATCATTATACAAATCTGCATTAGTTAATCTAGGCATGATTTACGACCTTTTACTTTCTGCAACAGAAGCTTTTCTATATTCTGTTACTAATTTTTTTAATTCACCAACTGCCTTTCTTGCTCTAGTTGCTGCTGCTTTATTTCCTTTTTCTGTAAATTTAGAATGATTCTCGCTGAACTCATTCCAATTAGCTTCCATCTTTGCATATAACTCATGTGATGCCATAACATTTCTCCTTTTGATTATTTTATATAAATATGCTACTATTGATTAAAATCAGAAAAAATATCCTCGGCTTGTTTAATAACTTTAAACTCTAAACGTAAAGCATGATCTAATTGGTGATCATTCATAACATCTAAAGCTTGAAATATAAGATCTCCTTCTAGATATATTTCGCCTATTGATGTTTCATCATCAACGAAATACTCCAATTCTTGGCCTTCAAATACCTCTCCGGTTGATATGTTTTCTAATGTAATCATTTATAATAAATATGTACTACATTAGAATTACAACCAGTCTAGGCTTTACTAAAACCGGCTATAATACAACCTACACCCATGCTTAAAGATGCTATACAAAAGAACATCTCATTTAATGGATCTGCAAAATGAATGTAATTAAGTATTTCACCAGTTCCGGTAATATATGCAATATATAATGCAAATAAACCACCTAAAATAAACATCGAATCTTGAGCTAATTGTTTCAAATTTTTCATATCTTTTACCTTTTTATTTATATAATAAAGATAAGGATAATAATTCAATTAACCTAATTTTTTACCAGAAAAGTTTCAGAAAAGTTTTAGGACATTCTATAAGTTGTTATAGCCTTTTTAACCTTAGCTTTTTGTTTAACTAATTTTTCATATTTAGATTGAAGTTTATCTAAATCACCACCATATCTATTTGCATCTGCATCAGACCAATTATCGCCTTTTTGTCCGGCTTCTGCATTCATATCAGAATTCAATTGAGCAAGTTCTTTAGCAGCATCTTTCATTTGATCTATTAAATCACTTTCCATATCCATTAACTTGTAATACTTGTTCATGCTAATCTTCTTTGGCTTAGGTTTTAATTTATCTTTCTTTAATTGTGTCTTGAAAGCTCTCATGGCTACTAATACTGGATCATTGATATCCATTTCATTTAATTTACCTTCTGGTATTGTAGCACCTTTTCTATTTAAGGTATTTGTTAATGAAGCTATAGCCTTTAACGCTTTATTCCAATCACGCTTTACATGACTATATCTAGATCGATCTGCAGTATTCATTTGTCTATCAAGTTTAGCTACATCTTTATATAATAGTCTAAGTTTTTCAACATAAGGATCTTTCCTCATTCTAGGAGCTGCTTCGTATATTACCATATTGGAAGTTGCAACTGGTGGAAGGTCATTATATTCAGACTCTGCATGTTCTTCCGCATCATCTGGATCTTTGAATGCAGTTAGTAGAGCATTTACTCTTGCATCATCATCCATCTTATCCCACATTTGTTTGGTAACTTGTTTTACTTTGCCTTCTTTAAGATCTAGTTCTGCATCTTGGTATAAACCACCTAATGCTTTATCTAATGCAAGTTCTAAGTCTTTTTTCTTTTTAGTTAAATCTAAAGCAATCTTTCTATGTTTAGCTAACTTCTTTTCATCTCCAGATTCTTTAGCTGCTTTATACATAGGAAAGTTCTTCTTAAGTAATTGGATAGTTGCAACTAATTCCTTTTGAGCCTTTTGTACTTTAGCTGGAGTCATTTTAGCTTCTCTCATCTGATCTGGATCTGAAAACCCTTCATCTGGTAATTTAGCTTCTGCCAATCCAAACTTCCTATAGAATCCTAAATCACTAGGATCATTAATTTGCATCCAATTCCCTGATGAGTTAAGTCCAAATAGCCTTGCGGTAAATTTACCCATCCCGTCATCACGCTTACCTGATTTGATTTGTTTTAATGCTGCCTTTGCTCTAGCTTTACTTATTATTGACATTTCCTTTTCATCTGGCACATCTTGATGAGCTTTCATTGCTGCAACAGCATCTTTTTGAAACTGCTTAAGCATTCTAGTTGCTTTTGCTTTACCTGCCGACGTATCATCTTGTACCATTTCAACAGCTGCAAATAATGGATCAATTAATTCATCATATTGATCATCATTATCTGTATTCCATTCTTCCCATGCCATTGCAAGTTTATATAAACCATCTTCACCCATTCTAATATCAGCTAGTTTAGATGCTTGAAATAGTTTATCTAATTTTTTATCTGTCCCTTCATTTACTTTACCTTCGTAGAATCCTCTTTCATATCCTAAGTCTTCTTCCCACTCTTCAAAATAAGGCATTACATAATGTGTACTATTAAATCCTTTTCTTGGAACTGTTTGTGTTTTAGTGTTACCTGCAGTAAATTCACCACTATGGCTATATACAAAATGAAATACATCTCTCTTCTGATTATATAAAACAATCTCTGTAGGATATCTTTTATCATTGGTTGCGAGATAAACTAATCCATCTCTATTGCCTTTTGGATAGTCCCATTTAGATCTTAACTTATTATCGACAAAAGGCTTTACTTCAGTTAATGTCTGAAGTTCTTCTTCTATCATCTCTTTAATCTTCTTTGGAAGACCTTTATGTTTAGTTGATGCCATTTTATCTATTTCCTTTTTATCCATATCATCAGCAACTTCTCCGGCTTCACCTTTTTTAGGTATATCACCTTTCTGCATAGCTTTAACTACACCGAAAAACTTTTGCTGTTGTTTACTTTTAGCTGGCATTAATACCAACCATCTAATTTACCTGACTTAAACTTGTTCAATATCTTTTTGATATCACCGGCTTTAGTTTTCATTCTATCTTCACTATATTTTTTACTATAACCATCATCTTTAGCTTTTTCAGCTTCATTTTGCAATTGAATATACTCACCATAATAATATAATGACTTACTCATTGCTTTAGTAACATTCTCAAGTTCAACTTCATTATTATTAACTGTTGCCATTATTTGGCCATATCTACCCGTCTTAGGTAATGCCATTGCCTTTTCAACTGTCTCATTAGACATTTTAACTATCTTAGCAACCATTCCATCTACCTGGTCTCTACCGCCTACTCTAGCTTGAATTATATCTTGATATCTTCTCAGGTTTGCTTGTTTCCATGCCTTAGCATCTTTGAAAGTATCTTTACCTAACTTCAATTCAGCTCTCTTACTTTTCAATGCAGTAGTACCACCTCTGTAAGAGTCTAAATCAAATACATAAACTATATCAGCAAGTTGTTTAAGTTTCTTAACCATCAAAGTACCATATGAACCTTTACCTACTGGATCTGAAGCACTTCTTCTATATGAACCAGATTGTTTCAAACCAATACCACCATCACGGCCATAATACTGAATCTTGTTGTTTATTGTAACAGCCAATACTGCAGGACCTCTTAAAGTTTTATCATATGCCCATCCTCTACTACTTGCAAATGGATTAGGTACATCTTGGTTGATAACATAAAATGCCATACCTTTTTTAACATCAGCTGAAGTTGGTTGAACTTTACGGAAACTACCTTTTGGTATCTTATCCCAAGCTATATCAAATGTCTTAGCAGATGACCTCCAAAAGCTTTTCCATCTAGTATTTGATAAACCTAATTTATCAAGTTTAGCAGCAAATGGATCACCAAATGCTTCATTAATAGTATTAGACCCTCGTAGAACATTTACTAGTTCTTCACGAATGATCTTCTTTAAATCTGATTTCTTCATATTCTTATCCCCTTGTAGGTTCTTTAATTCATTTATAATAAATATGTAGTGGCCGGCGTTTCCAGGCGGGTTAGGTAAGATAAAGAATAGTGTGGTTTCCGATTAGGTATGTGTGGATAAAAAAAGAAAAAATAGTGTGGTTTTTATTTGCCTATATGAGATTAATTCCTTATCTTTATATATAAGAAATAATAATTAAAAACCAAGAGATATGGAAGTATTAGTAGTAGTATTAGGGACAATAGCATTATTTGGATTTGCTTATTTAACAACCGTATTAGAGAGTAAAAGTGTATGAGAATAGAAATAGATAAATTAGTAGAAATACAAAAGGTCGTAGAATGCCAAGTAGAAATAGGTGGTGTAGATCGAGATTCCATAAGCCTTCGATTTGGGTATTGGAATAGATTGACAGATTCGGACTTAGAAAAAGTTAAAGAGATATTAGGACATAGGAGCATCGAATTACAATTGGTTGATGAAGATGAGGATTGCGGTGAATTATGGGATTACAAGGTATGGTATAATCCATTCCAATAAAATTTTATATTTATGCCCGCTCCCCTTATAAAGCATGCAGTATCGAATAGAATGTCTTTTATAATATATATAATGAAAAAAAGTTATGAGTAAGGTTTTAGTGAACGAATATTATATGCACGGTATGGATAAGCCAAAGCGTAGCTATGCAGTTAAAGGAGGATTGATTCCGCCCTTTACAATGACATGCAACGGTGAACGTTATATTATGCCCGGATGGTATAAGCTTAGCAAAGATGAAGATATGCCGAATATAAAGGATATTGCTTATTATCCTTATAAGCCTAAGAAAGAGCCATTACCTAATATAGATAGCAATAAAGTATATAAGGTATTAAGCTCTAGAGGCGATAAGGAATACCTAGTTCAAATGAGTACCTCTGGTAGTATGGAATGTACATGTCCTGGTTATCAGTTCCGAAGATCATGTAGACATATTAAAACCGTATTACAACCGTAAATGACCCTAAGAAGGAGCCTATTACATCTGCTCCTAGATCACCTAATTCCGGGTTCCCATGTTTGATATCCCAGATCTCTTTTCCTAAACCTACTGCAGTTCCTACTGATACACCTACCCAGAAAGCTTTCTTCTTTGGTAAGTAATAAGATGCTAATGTGGTTGTTGATGCACTAACTATATAGCAACCTGAGAAATGAAGCATCTTATCTTGGGGTATTGTTTGAGCTGAAAGGTTGAAACTAATTAAGAATGCTAATAATAGCTTTTTCATATCCTTCCCTCTTTAATATAAATATCTAATATGAGATGCTGATCAGCATGGAGGCTTCAGCCTCTAATCAGGAGCTCGGTGGTCTATAGCAAAAAAGCTTTGTTTACGATAAAAATATATATATCGCCCCCCAGAGCACCAAGATCTGGCTATATGTTAAGGATAACCGGTATATCCCCCTATATAGCCTGGTTTTAGGGCATTATATGGTGGTTTAGGGCTATTATGGGTATATAGCCCCATTATGGGTAGGTATGGCTAGGGTTCTCTCTGGTATGGCTCTGCTTGCCTCTATATAGTATGCTCTCTATATAGCTATGCTTGCTCTCTATATATAGTATGCTCATCATCATCTACTGCATCTTCTTCTCTTTGCTACCGTACGGTCTGTGTTAGGATATCGATAGTGCGATAGACCAGGAACCACCCTAGCCTATCTGAGATATGATATATACTACTTGTCGGTATATAAGCGAACTATACTAATAAGCTATATGATACGTCTATCATTCGGTTGACCTAGGCCTTCATTCGATACCTCCGGAGCACTACTGACCTGGAATCCAGGCGAGGTTCGGTTGCAACCTTTTAGCTTAAAACATTGCAGGATGACCATCATAGGCTACCTGCTCTTCTTTACTTGCATTCATATACTTTGCACGTTGCTTAAAGAAGCCTACAAACAACTTACAATCTGAATAGAACCTATCCATTGATTCGGTCCATGCACATTTGGTAGAAGCAATCTTACCACCATATTCAATATGCCTATCATATTGGCCTATCAATATATTACATCTTCGTTCTGAATCATATTCAGCACTTACTTTAACCTTCCCAGGCACTAGCTTATCTAATATACCTTGGGCGGCCTTTACTTCTTGGTTTACTTGGTCTTTTCTCATATCTCTTATCTTATTAATTATACTTAAATATAAGGAGAATATCTCACGCTACCAAATCTTTTTAAAGCTTTTTTCCGGAAATAGTAAACAAAAAGCTAACAAAAAATTAGGAATTACGAAGAATAGTTTGCACCACGTCTAACGATCTCTATACAAAATGCTATATATAATCACCTTTACGATTAGATCTCTTATATAAAGGATAGCAAGAAGGCCTTAATGCAGTTTAAATTGTTATGTATTTTTTTTTCTATAGGAAATATTTGGAAGAACGACATATATTTATATACACTCTTGGCAGATCTTCCTATACAACAACCCTGATCATGAACTACAATCTATCCTATGCGTATAGACATAACTATTATATAGGATTAATTGTTTAGAAGGTTCTATTACACTATCGATATATGATAAAGGTTCTGGAATAACCATACTACAATAATAGGTTACATGTTCGGTTTGATAGGTATACAAGGGTCTTTGACCCTTCATCTTCAGATGATATATCAGTTATCAAAATCATTATCATGGATATCAAACAAGCCACATATGAACAATCCTACTAATACAATACATACTATTACAACAACCATCATTGGTCTATCCCTGCCTTTATATAATAAGCCAATATCACTATTAGGCCTATAGTCAATAATACTTCAAAACTTATAACTACAAGTAGGAAGACTAATGGCCATATAAGTATTGCTAGCAATATGCTTATTATCCATTTTATGCTATTCATATATAGTATCCCCTTCATTGGTTATCCACATCTGATACTCATCATTATATATAGCATCTTCTTCTTTCTGCTCTTCTATCATATTATCTAATTTTCTATCAATACGATTAACCGACACATTCAATTCAATAACATCATCTTCTATATCCTTAACTTGATTGTGCAAACTATCTATCCATATAAAGTCTTGTTCCGTAGGAATCCATTGTTCGGTTTCATAATGAGTAGCCGGCGTAGCCGTCCACCTCGATAACCACATACCAATTACCATAAGTATTATTGCAACCATACCAATTGCACATACCTTGTAACTGAATTCTACTTGATGTTTACTTTTGCCTTGATGCATAATCTTCTCCTAATATTGCACACACGTCCGATAATGATACATACCACTTACCATCTATTGTATGCTTATTTGCTGCCCATATCTCATCAAGGACTTCACTTCTGCTAATAGCTGATTGAGCACTTGTTGTAATTTTTTCTGGCTGAACTGTACCGGTTGATCTTCTTACCTTTGACATATTATCTAATAATTCTTTATTCTGTTTACCCATAACATTAACCTCTTAAAGTCCCTTCATTGCGAGCGTAGCGAGCTAATACCGGCTTCCCAAACTTAACCGCACACCACACCACTCCTACGGCTGCCAATCCAATCACTGATAAATTTATCAAATTCGGATGCCAATGTTCTCCACATAGTCCCGTTGCATGATATAAAAATTCATATACTTTTTCCATAACTTATTCTCCTTTATTATTTAATTCTACTGATTGATTACTTGCTTCTGTTATCTTGTTAACAGTATCTCTTATCTCTCTTGCTTCAGCAATATCCTTTACAAGTTTACTACATTCAGCTACCACATCAGGGTGTTCTCCTATACCAGCTGGGTTGCTCATATATACTTGTAAGTTTGCTATTGCTTTAGCTTCTTTTGCATTTGCCTCTGCTAAGATGGCATTCATAATTAATTGACTCATTGATATTCTCCTTTTTTGTTATTATTAAAACGGTAATCCGCTGTCCTTATCTAGTTCTGTTTCATAGTCTCTCATGGCCACATACCAATCCAATGACACTGTAATGCATATGGCATCTGTATTGTCTGGACATCTCCTCCACCATGTTGAAGGATACTTGTCTCTTGCTATTTGCTTGAGACCTTCTTCTTTAATCCATATTTGTATTACTGGCTTCATTTAATATCTTTCTTAATTTTTCTATTAGTTCTACAACATCTTCCGGAAACATAGTAATGGCACAACATGTATTAACTTGTTCTTCTATTTGCTCTAATATCTCTAACGCTTCTTTCATTAGTCTCCGAATGGTTGATTATCTTGATCACTCTCTCCGAACTCATCCCTGAAGAAAGGTTCATTGGGAGGAACTTCATCAATGATATGATTTTTAACAAAGGTCTTCCACCATTGTCTTAATCTTGTTAATATGTTTTTAATATATTCCATGTCTCGTTATAATTTTTTACTCTATGTATTGTTCTATCCCTATTACCTTCTTCCCATTCTCTTTCTAATCTCTCTACTATAGGATAATCATTACCACCAGGCTCACATTTATCTCCGAAGAATGTTATTGGTCCATATAGATCCTCTAACACTTGTGCTTTATTTTGTCCTTTAGGATATATGTCTATTGATATCTGTCCACCTACCGTTGCTTCTAGTTCTGGAAACTTCTCTTCAATCATTCTACAAAAGGTTTCTCTTTCTTTAGTCTTAGTATCCCATTTGTAATACCGTTCCCTCTCTTCTTGTGGACAATCTCTACCAATTGGACTAAAATTAACTAAGCCGATCCTTTCTTCTATATGATTGCTAAATTGTTTAGGACATTCTGAATACATTACAAATTCTAATAATAGTTTTTTAAGTTCTGGACTAAGATCAAAATGATTCTTTTGTATCAATTGTCCTCCTTGATAAACTGCATTACCGCATGACTGGTATATGCGACTAGCATTTGTCCAAATTTTTTCTCCCACCTGTTCAATTGTCTTTTCTTTGTCAGACCCTGTAACAAATATCACATCTTTGTCTTTCATCCATTGCAGGAAGAATTGTTCAAACTCAGGATCGATTCTTAATCGGCTTGGAGTTAATGTACCATCTATGTCAAATAAATATATCATATTAGTTATAATATAAAGTTTTTATTTCAATTATCCTAATCTTTATGTAAGTATTTTAGATACCTTTCATTCATACTATCATAATACTTAGTCTTTGCCAATGTCTTATGTGCCTTATTCAATGCTTCTCTGGTAGCTATATTGATTAGGAAGTAAGGTGCATGACTTCTAGCATTGAACCCATCTATCTCTATCTTATCATTTGGATTGAAACATATACATTTCAAATGTCCGTAACCATTCTCCTTCATTGTCCTATTGATATAATCTTGATAGCCTACTGTATCATGTCCTGATAATATCTCATCTGATACTTGTACAAACAAAGCACTATCATAATCTGATTCATCATATGCCTTAACCTTATCTAACAATGTAGACTCATTAGGATCTAATTTATCTATCATTAGTTTGCCTTTATCTATTTCGGCACCAACAAATGGACAGGCAGGCAGTCCTCCATACTCTTTCCTAGGAGTTCTTAGTAGTCCTATATAATCTAATACCTTACTCTTAAAGTTGGTATAAGGACATTTTGTTTTAGTGGTTTCTTTTTCCATCAAATACACATACAAATATTAAATCTTCTGTTTCACTTTCATTCCATACCTTATGAAAATGCCCATCTGGTATCAATACTACATCGCCAGGGCCTACAAAGAATGCTGCTCCTTGTATATGATCAGGATTGCATTCCATTCTACCATGACCTGATGTGAATTGATATACTTCTTCTTGACCTGGATGTTTATGTCCTGTAGTACATTGACCTGGATGTAATATTGTTTTGGATACAACTAAATTATTTAGACTGGTATTGTCTATCAATCTATATGTATCATTGTCTTTAACTATTTTGCTATCTTTATTATCTAATTTTATTCTCATAACTATTTTCTATTATAATCATCTTCAATTCTAACTATATCGTCTTCACCAAAGTATGATCCATGTTGAACTTCTATAA
>Ga0181400_1000842_pt1 | contig 13043 bp, 24 predicted proteins | sample 23SPOviralmetaG_FD_130129 | JGI IMG/M metagenome (GOLD analysis project Ga0181400, IMG submission 130129) | Marine viral communities from the oligotrophic San Pedro Time Series (SPOT) site, San Pedro Channel, CA, USA - 23 SPOT_SRF_2011-06-22 | ecosystem: Environmental > Aquatic > Marine > Strait...
TGCCAATCTTTTACATCGGTGTGCAAGGGAACTGATTCAGGCATCCAATGCATTTGGTTTTGTAGTTTGTAATACTCATACATCCATGGGTATTCAAACGGTTTATAATAATCTCTAGTTGTTGTTAAGCTCATAACTTTTCCTTACCCTTCACAGGCGATACATTCCGAATCGTCTAAACGAATTCTTGGAATTTTTGTGTTTACATTTTCTACGTTTCTTGCTGCATTAGTTCTAAAGTAATACAACGATTTTAATTTATTCATACCATACCAGTGTACATCATTCACATACTGCATGTATTCATCATGCACTTCTTGTGGTTCTGTACTCTTAGGTAAAGTAAAGAATAGGTTGACAGACTGTGCTTGACACACAAACTCCTGTCGTTGATGTGCATGTTCGACAATCCATATTTGGTTTATCTCATTTGCAGTTTTAAATATCTCTTTCTCATCATCAGTAAGTATATCTAAATGTTGGACTGAGCCTTCATTAGCTGAGATATCTTTCCATACTTCATCTAACTCCTTAGCTTTAATCCCTTTAGTTTTGAAAAGCTTTTCGAGATACTTGTTCTTAACTTGATAGCTCCCTGATAAAGTCTTATGAGTATAGCAGTTAGCCCTGAAAGGCTCAATAGAAGGGGAAGTACCACTACATATAATCCCACTACTAGCGTTAGGAGCAATAGCCATGAGGTTAGCGTTTCGCTTACCTGTCCCATGGATGTCAGGAGCTTCTCCTCTTTGAACAGCAAGTTCTTTAGTTGCTTCAGTTGCTCTAGTGTTGATGTAAAGAAATGCTTTGTAGTTGAAGCCACTTGCATAAATACCCTCGAAAGGAATGTCCCTGCTTTGTAGATATGCATGAAAGCCCATTGCACCAAGCCCGATGCTTCTCTCTCTATATGCCGAATACGCAGACTTAGTATATCCTTCTTGACCTGCTCTAATATATTTCTGAAACCTTTTAAAATTTGCACTGTACTCTCCTAGTTGTTCTGTGTCTACTGCGTTGTCAATGTAGTGCTGTAAAACATTGTCAAGCATTGTTATTAAATCTTGTATGAAATTATCATCCTTTGACCACTCATCAAAGTGTTCTAAGTTTACGGATGATAAACAACATACAGCTGTTCGTTCTTCGTCTGTCGGCAAAGTAATTTCTGAACACAGGTTACTTTGTCTTATCTTTAATCCTAAATCTTTCTGTGCTTTAGGTAAATATTTATTACAGGTGTCGATGTTGACCATGTAAGGTTCGCCTGTCTCTGCTCTAGCATGAATGATTTGCCACCATAAATCTCTAGCATTTACTATCTTAATAGCTTCATTACTTTTAGGGTCTATCAATCTCCAATCATCATCCTTTTCTACTGCTTCAAGGAAAGCATCTGTAATATTTACACCATTATGAATGTTGAGATTCTTTCTGTTGATGTCTCCACCTGACTCTTTTCTCATGTTTATAAACTCTTCAATCTCCGGATGGCTTATATCCATGTAAGCTGCATAGCTTCCACGTCTTGTTGTGCCTTGATTAAAGGCTAACATCTGTGAGTCAACTACATGCATGAAAGGAATTGAGCCAGTAGAACGAGAGCCATGAGTAGTAGAAACACCGTTACTCCTAATATCGCCCCAATATCCACCAATGCCTCCACCTGAACTTGCCAACCATATATTCTCGTCATAGTGAGCAGATAAACCACCCCGACTGTCAGGAACATAATTAAGGAAACAACTGATAGGAAGCCCACGACTTGTTCCCCCGTTGCTAAGTATAGGAGTGCTAAACATGAACCACCTAGAGGAACTGTAGTTATAAAGTCTTTGAGCCAGTTCAAAATCTGTCTCCCCTTTGTAAGTTGCTCCGTAGACTGATGCTCTTGCGAGGGCTTCTTGTGCATGTGTTTCTCCTTCCCAAAAATATCTATCTTTGAGTGTATCTAAACTAAATTTGTCAAATGTTTTTTCTTTGTCGTAATCTATTTCAATTCCTAAGTAAGGCTTAGTTCCTGTTTTATCTTCAATCATCTTCGTTGTCCTGTAAATGTATGGCTATTATAGCATAGTGTACTATTTTTAGCAAGTCCATCTTGTTCTTACCACCCTTCTGTCCGTATCGCATAGCATACTTCATGATATTTCCCATGGCAAAACCCTCTCCATGTCCTGCATCTATTATCATATCGGTTGCCTGATACTTTCCATTAGAATAATGTAAGCCATACGTAGCATCTACATACCGTTGTAAGTCTTTTATTATTTCATCCTCATTAAATTTATAGTTCATCTTTTCTCCAGTTGTCAGGTAAAGTATTTTCACTATACCATATAAAATTATTCTTTTCGGCCCATTCAGCGTGGGTTCTTTTCGTTCCGTCTTTTCTTTTCTTAGCCTGTGGCATAGGTGCATAAGGACTCAAAAACAAAAACACTAATTCTTGATTTGGCTTCAGAGCCTTACGTACCCACACATACTTATTGTATTCTTGATAGTCCCAAAATCTACCCTTTGCTTCTAAAAGATATTCTTTGTTTCCTATCTTCTTTACAAAGTCAGGCTCGTAATTATGCTCAACTATGTAAGGAACTTTATTTGTGTGGTGTTCCCACTCTTGTAAGATAGTACTGTGTAAGGTATGCTCCCACTTGGAATCATAACCCTTTGGTATATCTTTTTCTTTAGGTCTAACCTTTCTAGGCTTTCTAAAACCAACCACTAGATGACATCCGAATAAGTAATATCGTCTATGTGTTTAGTTTTCAAAACTTTTTTGATTCTTTGGGCAAACCACCTAGGTGTGTATGCAGAAACCATAAGTTTATTGTTAGCGTAGAAGTGTCTCTCTTCAGGTAAATACTTTTCATAGTTATCTACGCTTACTTTCTTTTGTTCTTCGGAAGTGAGCATACTTTTAAGCCACTCAACCACAAACTGTTTTGAAAGTTTTCGTACTTGTTTAGTTTTTAATTGTCTCATATGGATAGCTCCTCAACCTTTGGTTCTTTAACAATCGTTGTAAAATATACAGGACCTTTAGCATACTTAAAAGCTCTTAATCCCTTACCTTCATTCGCATCTTTATGGCACTCTATTTTATGAGGACACCACCCACAGTTCTTAGCTAACTTCATGTTACCTGAAACACCTTCAGCTACAGGAGTATAACAAAACTCAGGTGGTGTGTCTTTAACTATAAGACCTTTGATGTTATCTATCTTAGAAACTATATTAGGCTTCTCCATATCATCAGGTATGTAAGTACAAAGCTCTCCTGTCTCTTTATTCATAACTAAGAAACCACCCTTGCTTGTGCCTTCTGCTTCTTCATAACCTGCAAGTTGTGATAGATATCCGAATGCATCGTCTTCACTTAGTGTGCCTTCTTTAAACTTCTTAAAGGCATATCCTGATGCAGTCTTTACATCTACTACTTCTCCGTCTATCTTACAGTCCATATGTCCTTTGATTCCGTTTACAGTAATTTCTTTCTGCATGTCTGTAAGCTTATGTCCTGAAAGTTTAACAAAGAATAAGAGTAAAACCTCAAGTAAATGTCCGTATAAGAATTTAATCTGTACGTTAGGTTGTAACTTTTCTGTTGTGTCCGATTGAGTATGAGCATCATACCACAAACGTCTTTCAGGCTTACCTATGTTAGACATCCTAAGTGTTTCTTTATTTGTTCTATCTTGAGGGGTAGCCCAATGTTTAAGAGCATCTGCCATTTCTTTACCGAACTCTTCGTAGGTTTCTTCTGAAATGTTTAGCTCATTACCTTCTGTCAGAGAATCTAACAGGGCATAAATATCGGGTACTAAGTTACTTAGTTTTTTCATTTTCTGTTTCCTTGAATGCGTTAATTACATCCGATGAGAATAATTTTTGTAGATTAACAAGAAACATTTTACTTGCGTTGTGGTCTCCACCACTCACAGTTCTAAATGTATCTACTTTATCTACGATTGTTTTAAGTACATCTGTTTTAAAAACTAATGTGCAGAACTCGTTGTCTCCTACACATAGATTATGAAACCAGTAATCAGATTCAGTTGCTCTAATACCTGAAGGTTTACCGTATGATTCATATTCTATACAGATGTTTCCAGACTTTTGCCACAAATCTTTTTCAGATTTAACTTCTATTTTTTTATTGGTCATCATGTCTGCTATTTTTTCTTCTCTTATTGTACCATAAGCCAAGTCAATGTCAAACTTTTTTCTGTCTTCTTTTATTGGTTTCATTTTGTATGCTCCACAAATTTTAATGCTCTTGTGTGTGGGTTAAAAGTTAATAACTGTACTCCCATTTTTATTTGTTTCTTTGTTCTTTTATGAGAAGGAGCTAAGTTAGTTCCTTCTTCCCAGTTTGTTTTTCTACCACCTCTTGCATATAAAGTTTTTACATCTATTAAAACTGTTTTATTATCTTTTAATGCAATTAAATCAACTGGTCCTGAACAACCTGAGTTTTGAAAAACCTCGTAACCATTATCCCATAACCATGTTACAGCATAATACTCTGCGAAATCTCCTTTCCTACTTGTGTTTTTAATGGGTTTCATACCAACTGTCTCCTATTTTATATTCACCTGTTAAAGGACAACGCATGTTGTAATGTTGTCCTGCTTGTTCTATTGCCTGTACTCCAAGCCTACCTACAAAGTCTGCTTGTTTTTCAAGCACTTGTATCTGCCACTCATCATGAATGTTAGCTACAAACTTTGCATCTAAGCCGTTAAGTCTTATATTATCTTCAAGTATAATCAATGCTTTCTTCATGGCTATTGCACCACCACCTTGTAATAAAGTGTTTAATGCTGCATGTTTATGTCTTAAAAGAATCTTACGACCATCTAATCCTTTAAGATAACCTTTCTCTGCTGCTCGGTCAACTCGTTCTTTAAGAGTTCTAAGTGTTGGAAGACCACTAAGAAAGCGTTCTCGCAACCTCTTACCATCTGCTCTGTTTCCTTTAATGATGCTTCCAATTTTTTCATCTCCTGCTCCGTATATGAGGGCATAGATGAAAGTCTTCGCCTCATCTCTTGATTTAAGTCCAGCAAATTGTTGGTTAGCTGTGTGAATATCTCCGTTGATAATTTCATTTACATACTCCTCGTCAGCCATATAGTGTGCCAACAATCTAAGTTCTAATCCACTTGCATCTATACCTACAAGTTTGTACCCTTTAGGAACAACCCAACATGACCTACACTCTTTACCATAAGGACTGTAAACAGCAGGTACTTGAGCCATGTTGGGACTCCTGTGTGCCATACGACCAGTGATAGCACCAGTGCAAATGACTGAACCATGTACTCTACCATCGTCCTCATATACTGCATCAATCCACGAATGAACTTGAGCTAAACGCTTTTGATACAGTAAGAAGTCTGCTATAAGTTGTGCTTCTTTTATGTGAGTAATCTTTTTGAGAGTAGTCTCATCGACTATGGCTTGACCTGTCGGTGTAAATTTCTGAGGTTTCCATCCGAGTTCCTGTAGTCTTTGTCCTATTTGTTTCCTAGAACCAAGGTTAAACTCTTGGAGAGTCTTCCTCATGAAAGGTTTTCTTTCAAGCGTACCCTCTATTATATCGGAGTACTCCTGTTCTGTCAAGCCCTGTTTGGAAAGTTTACCATCTTTTTTTAGTTTAGGTTTAACCATCTTGTCATCAACCCATATAGGCTTGAATGTTTCATGTACTTTATCTTCTGTTTCTTTAAGTTTACAACTTAACTCTGAAGCTAAGAACATTGCTTGTTCATCATTGAAAAGAAAACCATTTTGTTTTTGCTGTTCAAGTATGTGTGTAACTTTGTGTTCAAGTTTAATACACTCCTTTGAAAACCCTAACGATTCTTTTCGTAGATGTCTGAGTAATTTTGTATTGATTGCAACGTCTCTCTCGCAATAAGAAAGCATTTCTTTTGTAAAGCTAGACCACTCAGGAGAATCTTTCTTAGGCACTCCTAGTTTGTAACCCCACTTAGCTATACTGTGTCCTCCTTCTCTTGTAGGATTCAACAGCCTAGATAAAACAAGTGTGTCTATAATTTTATCTGAGTTGTATAAGTCTACACCAGTAAGCTTTTTAATTACTGGTATGTCATAACCAAGTATGTTGTGACCTATAAGTGTGTCTGCTTGTTGTAAAAATTTAATACCCTCGTTAAGGGTGTCTTCGTAGAAGTGATAAAACTTTTCGCTTATCACATCTTGTGCTACTAGACACCATATAACCGAAGGATTTAACCCGTCTGTTTCTATGTCAAATACTAACTGCATATATATCTCCTATTAAAATGGTATGATTTCTTCGTCTTTAGAATTAAGCATTTCTGAATCTTCGTACTCAGCTAACCTGCCTGTTTCTTTGTCGTACACTAGAGAACAAGCCATGCCTACATCTCCTGTATATCTTGACTTAAGTATACGAAGTTTGGTTGTTCTTGATTCTAAATCATCGTCTGACTGTTGGTTTCTTTCAAGTGCTATCACACAATCAGATAGCTGTGCAATACTATTTGAACCACGAAGATGAGATAAGCTTACACTAATACCATTTTCATGACCCTTGTTGCCTTCGATTCTTCGTAAGTGAGAGACAAGAATAATACCTGCACCTGTTTCTTCAACCATGCTACGAAGTCTGTGCATGATACTATCGATAGCCTTACGTTCGTCTCCATCCAACATAGAACTTACTAGCATATGTAAGTGGTCTACTACAACCCATTTACAATCACAGCCTACGATAAGGTATCTAAGCTTTGCAAAGATAGCATCAATATCGTTAGCACCAAAGTGAGCATGAATAAACACCCTGTCATTGCTGAATACTTTGTCGAACATGCTAGTAAGTTTAGCTTCTCCGTAATCATCACGAACACTATCAATAAATAGTTTGTCACTAGCTTCGATAGAAAGTATACCATCTACTGTACGCTTCCAATCTTCTTCAAGTGCAATGATGCCCACGTTGTCATTCGTTTGATTGATAAGCCAATGCTCAATCTCTCTAGTAATACTAGACTTACCGAGACCAGTACCACCTGTAAGAGTTACAAGTTCACCTGCTCTGAGACCCAACAGTTTCTTATTGAGACCATCCCAAGGATAAGGCACACTCTGTTTACGTTCTCTGTTTAAGAAATCATTTTGTTTCTCTGATACTCTGATGATACCACTTGGTGTATAAACTTGTGCATCCCACCATGCTCTTGTAAAGTCTTGATGTTTACCCTTGTTGAGCATGTCGTTGGGGTCTTTGTAGCCATTAGGAAGCGTAACTATCTTTGCTTTTCCGGGCTTGATAATACTTGCTACTTTCTGTGAAGCTTCCATACCTGCTTTGTCTTTGTCAAAACAGATGACAACATTGTCAAAGCTTTCGACATACTCAAGGCTTTCTTTGATGTCCTTGACAGCCGAAGCTGCACCACGTTTGATAGACACTACTGCCCACTTACTACCAAGTAATTCGTAGGTAGCCATAGCATCACATTCTCCCTCAACAATCGTAAGGTATTTACCCCCTTCTTTGAAAAGGTTCTGACCAAACAATCCTGAGTCTTGGATAGTGCCGTCAAACGAAAAGCGTTTGTCTCGTACATATCTAATCTTGGTAGCACATTGCTCATGATTGATATAGAAAGGATATAAGTGCTGAGCCAACTGACCACTTGCATCATACACAACCTTAACACCATACTTTTCTGCAGTTTCTTTTGATATATTTCTATCAGTAAGCTTTGCAAAGATACCACCATGTGCATTTACATTTGGCTTGGGTGTTGGTTGTTTGATATAGTTTGTCATTGGCGTTACGTTTCCCTCATAGTTTGTATAAAATTTGTCACAACTAAAACATTTTGCAGAGCCATCAGCGTTGACAGATACTGCATCTTTGCTACCACATTCGTGACAAGGCACATGGTATTTAATAAATTTACTTTGTTCTTGCATATTATTCCCTCGTTGTTAAATAAAAAAGCCACCCTGTTTTACGAGAGTGGCTTCGATTGGAGATATGAAAAGTTAATTAGTCTTCTTCGCTAGAAGTTTCCTCATCAACTATTTCTTCTTCAGACTCTACCACTGCTTCAGGAGTATCTTTCAAGAGGGATTCAAGATTATTCCTATGTCCTGCACTTGCAAAGTTTAAAGCTTCTAAAAGAACTTCCAATGTGCCTACCTTATTGATGGTAACACGAGCATTGTTTTGTAGTTCTTCGTTTTCTATTTTGTTCACATCATAAGATGTGACACCTTCATCATTCTTAATACTAATAATCATACTAAAATTCCTCCCCGTCTCCAAACGGATTTAATTCAGCACCATCTTGAGTCTTTAGTGCTACTAAGTCAATCACCTGCATAGCTTGGAAATCCAAACCTTTGAACTGACCATATTTATTATCGGTCTCCCACTCATTGTATTGTACCTTAACACTAGAACCATTACCTACTACGTCATCCATAGTGTTCTTGTCCTTGTCGAAAAGTTTAGGTGCATTTCTTACCATGCCATTCGGGCCGTTTACTTTTCTCTTTATTGTTAAGGCTCTACCAACAGGTGTTTGCCCACCATTCTCATCCTTGATGGATAAGTCTTTTACTTTAAAGCCACGAGCTTCAAAGCTATTTGCAACCTCATTATCTACAACTAAGTCAACTGTATACACAGGCTCAAATGTAGTGTTTGGGGTTGTTACTGAAGCCCAGTAGGCTTTTCCTTCTAATACTGCCATATAATTCCTCCTTTGGATTGGCGTTTAATTGGGTACATTATACCCTATGTTGTTATGAATGTCAAGCATTATATCACTCATTGAGTAAAGGCTTTCGTCACATAGTCTTACAAGGTAGTCTTCATCAGTCCACCTCACCTCGTAAGCTACTTTGTGTTCGTAAAGTTCTTGATTATGCTTTCGTATCCAATTTTCAAACTCTCGATATTCATCTTTGTTTAATTTTTTAAATTGTTCTTTCATATTATTTCCAATGTTTTACAACACCAACAGTTAAAACTATTAATGTTATACTGTTTATTAAAACTAATGCTGTTCCTACGTCCATGATACAAACTCCATGTAAGGAGTTTCTATGTGTCCTTCAGGTAAGAATTGTACCATATCTTGAACCATTTGTAAATCTAAATTTGTACTTGTTGTTTCTCCTTCATCATCATGAGATAACAACAAACCTTTACCTCCGTAGTTTCTACCATTAATACTAAAGTATCTTTGATTGTTTATCAAGAGTCCTTCATCATCAACATACATATCTTGAGTACCATATATATTTACGACATCAAAAGTTCTACAGTCTACAATGTCATAGATTTCTCTGAAGTCTCCTGTATATACTACTTTTTTTATTGTTTCATCATGTGGGTTAATTAATATTCCTTTCATAGTTATCCTCCTAGGCTTGTTATTAATAATGCTGATACTAGTATTGCTAGTATAGCAAAGTTTACTAAATCATCGTGGCTCATATTATTTACTACCTCTCTTTATGTATTTATAAGTATCTGAATTCCATTCAGCATCTAACAATCTAACTAAATCATATTTAAAAGTTTCTAGATTATGTACATCAGACAACCACAAATCACTTGTCTCATGTAAAGTATTTAAAATACTATCAAGTTTATTGATGTATTTAAACAAATCATTATACTCATCATTAGTCATGTCAATAGTTACTTTGCTTTTTAATATTTTTGTTTTCATATTTCTCCTTATGTAAATTGTTTATAAAAGATACTCTCAGCTATGAACTCTAGTATCTGCTCTCTATCATCATCAGCATGTAGGTTGTATAGATGGGCTATGTTATCTATTTCATCTACAAGCAAACCCTTTTCATCATCAGCTAATACATCTTCGTATATCATCTCTAATGTTTCGTTGTCATTTATGTTACTCATTATCTTTCTCCTACTATCCAACAGTCTCTATGATAAGTTTTTAAATACTTACCCTCATCTTGTCCAACGTTATCAAAGGATTCACTAACCCCACAATAAGTATCAACAAGTTCTTGAGCTAACTTCCTAGCATCTTCAACATTAGGTGCTGTTACCTCTACTGAAAAGCCTTCCTCATAATGTACTGCTACGTTATATTTATTCATCCGTTCAATCCCTCCACTTGATTCCAATCCTTATCAAGGATAAGAACTTCTTTAAAGTTATGTTTATAATCTATTTCTAAGCTGTCCCAATTTTCATATACCTTTTCAGTTCCATCTTTAAAATATATATGTAAGTCTGCCCTTTGCAAGTCCCAATCTTTTATATTGTCCCAATCAATACCTAGTTCATCTAAATCCCAAGTAAGATATGCACTATATCTAGCTGATATAATCTTAGGTTTAGTTCCTTCTAGCCAATCACTCATCATCTACCTCCTTTAATATTTTACACAGTTGAATAACTGCTTCACTTTTCTTTCCATCATCACCTACAACAATATCTACTGCTTCTCGTATAATATATTCTTTATATCTATCACTCATCATCTTCCTCCTCTAATTCATCTAAAAAATTATCTATTCTTTTAGTTACCCAATAAGGCATGTCAAGAGATACATCTTCTTTAGTATCATCTTCCCAATAAGCAACTAATTTCCAACCTATTATTTTCATATTATCTCCTATGCTGTTTGTATTACAAAGCCACTCGTATCTTTCTTGGCTTTACCCTTTGCTTTTAGACCAACAATTACATTGCTCTTATCTAAAAATCTTAAGTCTGTTTCATCACCGTTGACTACCTCTCTACCCTTGAAATATATAGGCATCTCACCATTGAATACAACTGCTATGTTGTAAGCAATCTTGTCGAACAGATTGGCGTACTTCATATTAGCTTCTGAGTAACTCCATGTCAAGTGATAGTTTTTATGTTGCTTTACTTTTCTTGTAGGTATTTTGGTGTAGTCATAAAACTGAACAGTCGGAAAGATATCAAAGATATTTTGTCCATCTATCTTGATTGTCTCCCATTGTATGTCACTAGTACCATTCAGTCTGATGCAAGGAAGCTTATCTTTCTTTTCACAGTATCTTACAAACTTCATGATGTCTGTAATCAGGTAAGTCATGAAGGTATTTCTATCCTCCAAATACAAATTAGTCTTACGCTTTCTAGCTTCTTGTATGACATTAGTGGTTTCACCCTTCTTTATAATGCCACCTCTACCTGCTGTATTTAGACAGGCTTCCTTGCACCCAGCAATGTCTTGATAAGGACATAGCTTAGTGTTGATTGGACTCAAATGCATGATAGCAGTTAAGTAATTACTTAGCTTATCACCCTTCATAACTTTAGGGTTTCCACTAACGGTTAATAGTTTATAGCTCATATTTTATCTCCATTAAGTTAAAATTAAAAGGTAGTTTTTCAGTCCCGAAGATTACTACCAACTCCTCCAACAGCAACTTGAACTATAGGTTTTTATAGTGCCTGTCAACACTCGCAAATTGTGGCTTTGTTGTTTATAGTCTGTACAAACCTCCACGCAAACGTGGGAAAATCAGACTTTTAGTGTGTTGGAAAACGGTTTCTAGCACTTACTCCAACTCTCAACCTATGACCACGTTTAAGGATTTTACGATAGGCTCGTTTAACACTAAAATTTTGAATGAGTTTTTTTGCCTCAAAACCCATGTCTGCAAAAGTAGGTATTTTTATGCAAACAATCTTCTGAATGACATAACTAACCTAGCAAAGAAGCTGTTAGTTGTGTAATATTCATAGTCGTTTATAACCTCTAAAGTATCTTGAACATCAATGTTTGAAGCTACTTCAAGGATTTGCATACCTTTGTTGTCTTTACCAAGAGGTGTTCGCCTTACAAAATGTAAAGGTCTACTTGGCTTAGACTTTTGATTATACACTGATACTTTACCTGAATGATAACCCTCAAAAGTATCTCCTGTAGTAGTCTCATATCTTTCTTTGTTAGCTCTAACTCTAACAATATTAACTCCTAAAGAGTTTGCTTGATTCCAAAGTGTTTGAATACTTTGTGGTGCATGTTCTATTGACACAACAGTTTTTGTATCTCTTTTTCCATATACTATTTTACTCATTATACTATCTCCATATTTTAGTTAAAATTAAGGTGGGTAGTTTTTCTAAGTGATACCCACACTCTTTTAGGACTGTTGCCGAGATTTATTTTGTATTTCATCTGTATAACAGTAGCTCCCTAGAGACTAAGCGATATTATTATATGTGCTTTAGTTGTAGCACCTCTTTAGCTTAGTGTCCTATAAGTTTTATTATTTACTGTAAATTAATTTATTAATTATTTTTTTATCTTTGCTAAAAGAACTTACAATAAATTCATTAATAATATCTTTACTTGTTTCTTTACAATAATCTTTGTAATGAAATACTATATCTCTTGTGTGAAAATTTACAATATCTTTTCTAGGCTTTACTTCTATTTTAATTACATCATGTAAGTTAATTTCCATGTTTATCTCCTTTAAGGTGTTCTATAAAATTATTTATTCAACTTTTTTCTACTTCAACAACAGCGTAGTCTATAATAGATTCAGCATCAACACAAGTAAAAAATTCTATGATTGCATCAGATTCTTTCTTGCAATAAGAAGTTGTAAAGTATTTAATTCTTGCATCTTTAAAAGTATAAACAATAGTATATTCAAATAAGTCTTCTTTCATAATTATTTCCTTAGTCTTAGTAGACCTGTTAGTTAATTGCCCCAACACAATAGCAAATCAGTCGGGGCTTGTCAAGTGAAAGCATGTATGTAAATAATTTACATTTGTATAATATTCCAAACAGTACCTTGTTCCATAGAAGTTTTATTCAGATAATCTTTAGACGAGGATATTTTTACCCAACCAAATTTACCTTGGTAAAGCATAGCTTTATCTTCTTTCATATTGAAAGCTTGTCTAAACCTATAACCTTTTGATTTAAGGTAAAGTTTTGCCTTCTCCAAGCTATTAAACTTTACAGATTTTCGTGTTTGAGAGTCAACA
>Ga0181400_1000847_pt1 | contig 13016 bp, 15 predicted proteins | sample 23SPOviralmetaG_FD_130129 | JGI IMG/M metagenome (GOLD analysis project Ga0181400, IMG submission 130129) | Marine viral communities from the oligotrophic San Pedro Time Series (SPOT) site, San Pedro Channel, CA, USA - 23 SPOT_SRF_2011-06-22 | ecosystem: Environmental > Aquatic > Marine > Strait...
TATTCGCCTTCGTAATAACTTTGTGCCGATTGACCCTAGAGAGTGGCATAGCGAGTTTGACGTTGTGGTGCAGGTTGGCTTGGGTACGGCTGATGACGAGCAAAAGATTGCGTTCCTTACGCAGATTGCTGGCAAGCAAGAGCAAATCCTAATGCAGTTGGGTGCTAACAATCCCGTGGTGACTATGGCGCAGTATGTAAACACATTGCGTAGCATTGCAGAGATTGGCGGGTTCAAGGACGCTGACCAGTTCTTTAATAGCCCAGAGCAAATTGCTATGATGGAACAGCAGATGGCGCAACAGCCTCAGCAGGCAGACCAGTCAGCGCAGGCTGAGTTGCAAGCTGACATAGCTTTGAAGCGCGAGAAGATGATGCTGGAAATCGAGCTAGAGCGCGAGAAGATGCAGATGGAGCTAGAGCTTCGCAGACAAGAATTAGCGGCAGAGGCAGAGCTAAGACAGCTAAAGGCCTACACTGACGCAGAGATATCAACCAACCTACCGAGAGGCTGAAATGTGGAACTATAACGACATATTCGCTAATGACATTGCCGACAAGTTTGAGCAGAAAATGTTCTGCAACTTTGGCGGCGGTGGTAGCTCATCCTCTAGCGGCGGCGAACCAAGAGGGGTCACAATATCTGGTGGTACGCTAAGGGGCGGCACAACTGCTGGCTCTGGTGGGGGCGATACTGGTGGCTATGACATTTTAGGGACAGGCGCTGTTAGTGACCCTACCCGTGGCGGTCAGGTTTCTCTCGCTGACATTAGCGGCGGCGATTCCAGCGATGATGCTTATGTTGCGGCTATTCAGGAAAATGTCGATAGGCAACTGGCAGAGCAGGCGATTGAGAGTCTACAGCAGGCTGGTTTACCACAACAGATTCAGCAGGGTTTTGCCGCAGGCACATCGCCTTATGCACAATTATCAGCCCGTCAGAATTTAATGCAGTTCCCCAATGTTGGTTTACTAGGCGCTGGCTTGAATTTGCTTGGGCAAAGAACTGCTAGCGGGATTATGGAGCGCATCAATGCTGGTGGTATTCCTGTTTATGACAAGACAGGCCAGATTGTTGGCGTTAATTCTCCCAGCGCTATGGGCGATAAGATAGGCGGGTTTATTGAGGATAAGTTTGGTGTGGATGTGCCGCGCTCATACGCCTATTTTGGCAGACCTGATTACGACCCACAGCAAGGACAATCCAAAGCCATTGAAGATAAGTTCGGTAATGTTATTGGCTATGAGGGGTCTGGGGCTGTGCAACTTGGCGAGGACAATGACCAGCCGATGCGCTCAGAAGCAACCTCAATCGCGGCGGTGCAAGAGCCGGACGAAGAACCCTCTATGATTCCTATGGACTACCGATACCCCACTGGAGGGTTTTTCCCCAGTCAGGGTTTGTTCAGACGCAGTTCTATACTCGATGATGCTTCGTCTGTTTATGGTGGATTATTGTCTGGTTATGACCCGACACAGTTTGCGGCAATGCAGTCTGAATTTGAAAGACCAACAGATGTTGGTTTGTTTGCAGACCCCTATGATATGACAGGATACACATTATTACCATGAACGAAGGCAAAGTCAGGGAAAATATGGAGCGCGGCGAGAAAGCGGCGGCGTTGTTACGAAATGAATTATTGCAAGAGGCTTTTAGCACACTTGAGCAAGACTTTATGCAGGCGTGGAAGGTCAGTCCTGTGGAGGATTCACAAAACCGTGAACGTCTGTATATGTTGTGTCAGAACTTGTCAGCTTTACAGGGATACCTTGAGAGCATCATCACGGGTGGCAAGCTGGCTAAATCGCAACTAGATGAGTTGCAAAACCGCGTGAAATTTGAGAAAAGGTAATTAGTTATGTCCAACAACTCGGAAGAGACTGGAAGTTTATCAATTAATGAAGCAATGAATAGCCTATTGGCAACGCCCCCTGAAGAGGACAAGGCAAGTGATGGGCGGCTAGGAGAAGAAGCGGAAGCCGAAACTCCGACACTGGAAGCAGAGGCCGAGACAGAGGAAGCCGAAGAGGTTGAATATGTCGAGGATGATGAAGAAGGTGAGTATGAAGTTGACGAGGTAGAAGAAGAGGAAGAGGTTGAGCAACCTGATATTTACACCGTCAAAGTAGACGGCGAAGAATATGAGGTCACGCAAGACGAGCTTCTGAACGGATACCAGCGCCAGCAGGCATACACCAAGCGTAGTCAAGAACTTGCAGAGCAACGAAAAGCGTTTGAAGCTGAAGCGCAACAAGTAGCTCAGATGAGGGACGCCTACGCACAGCAACTTGAACAGTTGTCTCAGTATAACCAGCAGACACTCAGCGATGCTGAACCTGACTGGGATGCTTTAGCAAAAGAGTATTCGGCTGAGGAGTTGTTCCTGTACAAGACGAAACTTGACCAGCAAAAAGAACAGGCGCGTCAGGTGGAGGCAGAGAGGCAGGTAATCGCTCAACAGCAGGCTCAGGAGCAACAGGCTCAGATGCAACAGCATCTAGCCGCACAGAGGGAAGAAATGCTTAATCGCATCCCTCAGTGGCGTGATGAAGATAAGCGCACAAGTGAGCGTGAACAGGTCATCAAATACGCTCAACAGAGTGTAGGATTTTCGCCGCAAGAAATAGCTAATGCGTCTGACGCACGGGCTATAGAATTGCTTTATAAGGCGTGGCAATGGGACAATCTTCAGTCGAAGAAACCCGCCGCGAAGAAGAAGGCAAGCAAAGCTCCGAAGATGGCTAAGGCTGGACAACCTAAGACAAAGGCTCAAGTGGCAAGTCGTCAAAGGCAGAAGTCTCTCAGTAAGCTCAATAGTGAGCGTTCTGTAGATGCGGCTGTCAATTACTTAATGGGCAACTAGCTAATAGAAGGAATCTAAAAATGGCTACACATACCACCCAAACCGCAGTCGGTGAGCGCGAAGACCTTGCCGATGTGATTTACCGCATCGACCCCGATGAAACCCCAATTTTTTCTGCACTGAAGAAAGAAACCTCAAACGGTATCTTTACTGAGTGGCAGGTACAGGAACTGGCGGCGGCATCAGCCACCAACTATGTCAATGAAGGGGCAAATGCTACATTTGCAACTCCAACAGCGACTGCACGTTTTGGTAACTACCACCAAATCTCAGTCAAAGACGTAGCTGTATCCGGCACACTGGAAGCGGTTGATAAAGCCGGACGAGACCGTGAACTGGCTTACCAGCGGGTTTTAAAATCATTGGAACTGCGCCGTGACATCGAAAAGTCAATCGGTGACACAGACGTAGCCCGTGACGCATCAGACCCGCGTAAGTCAGCATCACTTTCATGCTGGATGACAAACGGTTCAGTTGGTGCAGGCTCTGGTGCTTTCGCAACAGGCGATGGCACAGATGTCATCACAGCGGGAACGGCTCGCCCGTTGACACTTGCATTGATTGAGGACGGGATGCAAGACGCATGGTCAGACGGCGGTAACCCAAAGATGCTAATCGCATCTGCGACTAACCGTGCTAACTTCTCAGACTTGTCAGCTTCTGGCAATCTGGTAAGCAACGATGTCAACATGACAGCGGCTAAGGCAACAACCTATGTGGGTTCAACTTCTGTTTTCCTAACAGACTTTGGCACACTAGACGTTGCTCCATCACGCTTCATGGGCAATGACCGCATCTTCATGGTTGACCCAGACTTCGCATCACTTTGCACACTGCAAGGCCGTAACTTCTCTGAGAAGGAAATCGCGGCAACAGGTGACGCAGAGAAAATGCAGTTAGTCACCGAATGGTCACTGAAGGTGCAAGCACCAAAAGCACACGCTGGTATCTTCGACCTAAACGGTTCGTAAGCTAGCTAATAAAGAGAGGGGCGGGGAACTGCCCCTCTTTCTTCTCAGGGGAGTAACATGGACAGAATAATTAAGACAGACGCGCTTGCTGGCACTGAAGTAAAGATGAAGCAGGGCAGACATGGCGAGACTGTTATTGAGCAGACCCAGCATTTTGACAACTTGCTAAAGATTAACAAGCACATGGCTGACGATTGGCGCTATGGGCAAATGACAGGCACACAGAAGCACATGAGCCATGTGGCGGAAATACCTAATGTGCTGTATAATGAGCTTGTGCAGAAGTTTGGCAAGCCTGCTGATAATCCGAAGGCTTGGAAGCAGTGGCTGAACAATAACGAAAACAGAGTATTCAGAACAGGCGGCGGTCACTTATGAGCATTACAAGCTACGCAGATTTGCAGTCATCTATCGCCAACTTTATGGCGCGGGGTGATTTGACCACACAGATACCTGAGTTTATTCAGTTGGCTGAATCACGCATGAGCCGTGAGCTAGAAACACGCGAACAGGAAAAGCGCTCTCAGGCAACATTGACTGCTGGTGACGAGTATATAGCACTTCCGAATGACTTCCGCGAGGTGCGCGAGGTGAAGATAAACGCATCGCCGACACGGGTGCTAACTTATTACAGCCCAGCCGCTTTAGACAGTATGTATTCCTCAAATGGAGAAGGTATGCCGGAGGGGTACAGTATTGTCGGGCTAGAAATGAAGATGCGGCCTATACCAGATTCGGCATATACGTCTGAGATTGTCTATATTGGCTCACTCCCCTCTTTGAGCGCCACAGTAACGCCCACACTGTTTCTGAGAAGCCCTGATTTGTATTTGTACGGCGCACTTTCAGAGGGTTACGCGTACTTACTGGACGAGGCAAGAGCCGCGCAGTATGACCAGAAATTCACTCGCATCTTAGAAGAGATAAAGGTGGACGAGCAGAGAAGCCATTACGGCACAGGTTCTCTGACTATTAAATCAGCCTACTCACAAGCAAACGCACAAGCGGAGAGATAACCATGTCAGCAATGAGCGACTATTTAGAGAATGAAATTCTCGACCACATTTTAGGCACTGGCGCTTACACCATGCCGACAACCGTATATGTTGGACTAGCGACAGCATCATTTAACGATGACAATTCTGGCACAGAGCTTTCTGGAAACGGATATGCTCGTCAATCAGCGGCTTTTAACGCGGCGGCATCTGGCACAGCCGACAACAGCGCGGCTATAGAATTTTCAGCGGCGACAGCAAGCTGGGGAACCGTTAGCCATTTCGGATTGTTTGACGCTAGCACAAGCGGCAATCTACTTATTCACGGCGCTTTTACCACAGCAAAGGCTATTGGTTCTGGAGATATCTTAAAGATTTCCGCTGGCGATTTAGACATATCAGCAGACTAGGTGTAGGTCATGCCAACAGGTACTCCCAGCCTAGACAACTTTACTAAGAACAATATCGACACGCTGACCCTATCTCTGGACAGCGCAGATTTTCTTACGCAAGTTGACTGGTCTAATCCAACGCTAGAGCAGTTGGACGCTTGGGGTACTATGGATGCTCTGGACGGCTTTGGCAATCTGGAGCAACTTGCCGACCTTGACGTAATACACTTTTTAGGCTCTGCAAGCGTTTCTGTTACAGCCGCAGGTGCGGTTCAGTTCGCGATTGAGATGCCTGCCGCTGTTTCTATCTCGGCTACGGCAACTTCTGGAAACACCCGCATTAGGTCAATGTCCGGCTCAGTCACGGGCGCGGCTAGCTTCTCGGCAGTTATATCTCTTCAGCGGCAGGTTTCGGCTAGCGTAAGCGTATCCGCGACAGCGGTGAGTGGGTCTACATTGATAAGAACAAACGCGGCTTCTGCTAGCGCGTCAATAACGGCTACCTCACTCAGCAATTTTGTTTTTGTGGTAAGCGGCTCTGGTGCAACTGCTATAACGACAACGAGTTCTCCGCATGGTATATTCGCTATGGCAGGCACACCATCCGCAAGCGTCACATCTGGATTAACAGCTAAAATACTTGGCGAGGATTGGATTGATGTGTCGGTAGGAAATGAAATTTGGACAGATGTTACTGTTGGCAGTGAAGTGTGGTCACAGCAATCAGTTAACACAGCAACGTGGGCGCGGATATGATACAGTTCGGTGAATGGCTACCAGACCAGCCAGATTATATGAATACAGGCGTAACTGAGGCCACCAATGTCGTGCCACAGGCTAGCGGTTATGCGCCGCTAAACGAATTTGTGTCTTACTCAAATTCAGCAACTGGCACATTAAAAAATGTGTTTGCCGCAAAGGACAACGATGGAAACATCAAGTTGTTTGCTGGCGATGACACAAAGCTGTATGAGTTCAACTCCGGCACATCAAACCTAGATGACATCACAAACACTGGCGGGAACTATAGCCTGACATCTTCTGAGCGCTGGCGCTTTGTGCAGTTTGGTGACACTGTTATCGCCGCTGGCGGTACTGGCGAGAACTTGCAGAAGTTCCAGCTAGGCACGGATACTAACTTTGCAGACCTTTCCGGCACACCTCCAAAGGCAGACTTTCTGGCGGTAGTCCGTGACTTCGTTTGGACTGGCAACATTGACGAGGGTTCAGGCCGTGTTCCGTATCGCGTAAGGTGGTCAGGCTTCAGCAATACAACAAGCTGGGCATCTGGAACAGACCAGTCTGACTTTCAGGACATTCCTGACGCTGGCAACATCACTGGCATGGTTGGCGGGGAATACTGCACCATTTTGATGGAGCGGGCTATTGTGCGGGCTACATACACTGGCTTGCCGCTTGTGTTCCAGTTCGACAAGGTTGAGACAGCTAGAGGCTGTCAGGTATCCGGCTCTGTGTGCAATGTAGGCCACATGGTTTTCTACCTATCAGATGACGGGTTCTATGTATTTGATGGCTCTCGCTCCAATCCGATTGGCGCTGAGAAGGTGAACCGCTTTTTCTTCGAGGACTTTGACTTTAGCCAAAAGGACAAGATGACCAGCACAGTTGACCCGCAGAGGCAGTTGGCTATCTGGTCTTATGTGTCAAACAATGCTCTGACCACCACCCCTAACAGATTGCTCATATACAATTATGCGCTAAGTAGGTGGTCCATCGCCAATGTGGATGCTGACTTAGTTGCGCCATTCTTTACGTCTGGCTACACGCTGGAGGCTTTGGACAATATCAGCACAAGCGTTGATGCTCTGCCAGCTTCTCTGGATAGTGCGCTGTTCAAGGGTGGTCAGTTCCTGTTTGGCGGCGCTTTGGGCGATAAGATATATGCTTTCACTGGCGACCCGATTGACGCAATTATCACAACCGCTGAGACATCACTGGGGCAGGGAACGCACTCAATAGTTACTAGAGCTTACCCGTACCATGAGGGCGGAACTACCACTATGGAAGTCGGCACACGCAACCTGCACAGTAGCGCAGTCACATTCTCCAGCGCGGTTGCACCTAATGCAGACGGTTTTGCCCCCTTCAGAGAGGAGGGGCGGTATCACCGTGTCAGGATGAATATCAGCGGCACATGGCAAGTTGCTCACGGCATTGATGTAGAGGCTAGGGGGCTAGGGCGCAGATAATGTCTACAGTAAACTTTCGCATCCTAAACCCCGTTCTTGCCACTGTGCGAGAAATTGCAGAGGTTCTTAATAATACAGTAAACGGGAAGCTGAACTGCACGGGCGAGTTTACAATGCCTGCTGGCGGCGCTGATATTACTGTTACTGACCCACGGGCAAGTCAGGAGAGCGTTATATTGCTAGAGCCTCATAGCATCAACTATTATAACCATGACCCTTATATAAAGACAAAAAACAACGGTTCATTTGTTATAGGACAAAAGAATAATGGACACAGCACAACTATCGGTTATGTCATCATCGGCTGATGAATTTGAGAGATGCGCTGACTATATACAGGCGGCGCTAGTATATGCAGGGCATAGCCACACGTTACAAGATGTATGGCAGGCTATAACCAATAAGCAAGCGGCATTTTTTCCTTTGGAAAAATCTGCTATAGTGGTGGAGATAGTTGATTACCCTCAGAGAGCTACCTGCCGCATATGGCTAGCAGGCGGTGATATGGAAGAGCTTATAGAGGCGGAGAAGAATGTTTGCGATTGGGCTAAAGAGCTTGGTTGCGATTCAATGGAGATAATCGGGCGAAAGGGCTGGGAACGCCAGCTAAAAGATTATAAGCCCACAGCAACCATACTGGTGAAGGATTTGTAAGATGAGTAAAGGCGGCGGTTCACAGAGAACAATTACGCAGACCACTGCGCCAAGCGCGTTTGCACAGCCATTTTTGCAGTATGGTATGCAAGAGGCGAAGGACTTGTACCAGTCAGCGCGGCCTCAGTATTACCCAAAAAGCACTGTTGTGGGTTTCAGCCCTGAGACACAGATGGCACTGTCCGGCTACCGTTCAGCCGCCGCCGCTGGCTCACCAATGATACCAGCCGTACAGCAGACTGTTATGCAGAACCTGACAGGTACTAACCCACTTCTTCAGCAGGCTTTACAGCCGACTATACAAGCGGCAATGCAACCAGCCATGAGCGCAGGCAGATACGGCTCAGGATACGCACAGAGAGCCGTGGCAGAAGCTGTAGCGCCTCTGGTGTATCAGGCACAGCAAGCGGCTATTCAGCAAGCTCCAGCGGCTCGTGAGTTCGGCTTTGCTGACTTGCAGACAATGGCGCAGGTTGGGGCGGCTAAGGAGGCTCAGGAACAGGCAGAACTGGCGGCAGATATCGAGCGCTTCCAGTTCCAAGAGGCACGGCCTGCACAGAAGCTGGCTGATTACATGACTATGGTTCAGGGTGGTTCTGGTGCATTGGGCGGCAGAAGCATTACCCCGCAGTTCCGTCAGCCTGCCGCTGGTTTCTTCGGCGGTGCATTGAGTGGCGCACAGATGGGCGCTGGTATTTCCGGCTTAGGTGCTATGGGCGGCGGTATGCTGGGCGGCATGGCTGGTTTATTGGGAGCTTAGTATGGCAATACCTACACGTTTTAATTTAGGGCAAACTCCAGCGGGACGTTTCTTGGAGCTTTTACAGCCTCCAATGGGCGCTGGTGTTAGACCATCCGCTAGAACAATGACAACCGCCCCGCAGACTCGTATGCGCGGTGACATACCCATGAGACTGCCGCAACAGCGTCAGCAACCTCGCATGCCACTGCAAGCGGCTATTTTGTCCGGCACGGGCGCCATGCCCAGCGCTGGTTTTGTCAGCCCTCCGAAAGCTCCGCCGTCTATTGGCGATAAGATAGCTGGTATGTTGCCAGCCGCAGGCACACCAGAGGCCGCAGGCTTAGGTGCGGCAGGGGCTAGAATGTTGCAGTTGTCTGGCTATAGTGACAAGCCGATAGCCATGAGCCAGATTCTTGGTGAGGCCGCGCAGGCTTACAGAACCGAGGCTAAGGATGAGCGCCGCGCACAGGAAGCCGCAAGGTTAGCAAAAGAACAGCGTGATTTCGAAAGAGAAATGAAGCTGATGGAGATACGGGCGGCACAAAAGAAGGCGGGTGCTGGAAGAGATTTAGACGTAGCAAAGCTAAGGCGCGACCTTAGAAAAGATTTCAATTCTAGCTCTGAGTATTACGGGGAAGCAAAGCAATTTTGGACTGATGTGGTAAATTACAGTAAGCCTGAGCAATCTTCTGCCGCAGACTTGGCGCTGGTGTTTTCCTATATGAAAATGCTAGACCCAGATTCAGTTGTCCGAGAAGGCGAACAGATGCAAGTTAGAGGACTGGGCGGTATTGGTGCTGAGGCTAGAGGCTTGTTGTCCAGACTGGGTATAGGGGTAGAGGGAACTTACGAGGGTGGTATGCTCATTATTGACCCAACCGTAAGGGAAGATATACGCAAAGCCGCCGCAGTAAGGTTTGCAGATTTAACTCAAGGGCAGGCCGATTTGGAAACCTTCACTAAGGAAGAGGGCGGCAGAGCAGGTTTAACCCCAGACTTCTTTAAGAGCTACATTTCGGGAACTGGCACAATGAAAAAACCTTTTGTTGTGCAAGACTTGAGCGAGTTGCCAGCTTCGGCAAAGACGGGTGACTATGCTATTGTGAATGGCATATTCCAGCAAATAAGCGAGGCAAGCTAATGGCTGATAAAACTACCACCAAAAAATTTGTAGGCACTCCGATTGGCACTAGTCAGCCAAAAGCTCCAGAGCAACCCAAAGCAGGCTTACTGCAACGGGCTGGAAAATCCATTGGTGGCGCAGTTACCTCAGCCATAGACCCAGCCTTTGCGCTTGGGGTTGCCAATGCTATGGGTCAGGGTGTCAGCTTTGGCACGGCTGATGAAGCTATTGCTGGCCTAGCAAGTCTAGGTGGATATGACTACAAAACCGTCAGGGATGCTATTCGTCAAAATCTCAATGAGTTCAGGGATGAGAATACTGCCATTGCTTATGGCACAGAGATAGCGGCTTCATTCTTGACCCCAGCGGGTGCGACAAGAAGCGCGGCGAAGCTCTCCGGCGAAGGCTTTAAGGCTTTGGCAAGAAATATTGCTCAATATGCAAAAGCTAACCCCGTAAAGGCTGGTGCTGTGGGCAGTGCTGTCTATGGAGCAGGCGCGGCTCAAGAGCTAGGCGATGTGCCTGCGGCTTCTTTGACTGGTGCGGCTATGGGTGCTGGCGCTCAGGCTCTAGCTCCTGTGGCGCAGAAAATCCCACAGGCTTTAGAGCGAGCTGGCATACCATTGACTATCGGTCAAATGATGGGCAGAGGTACTAAGCGCCTAGAGGAGGGGATGCAATCCCTGCCCGTTGTTGGCACGTCAATCAGGGGCGCTAGGGAACGCGCTATGGAGAAGTTTTCCCCATATATATTTAATCGCGCGTTTAAGCCTTTGGGCATTAAGATACCAATGGGGCTGTCCCCGCGCGGTACATTCAACAGAGCCAGAGCCGAGTTTAACAAGCGGTATGAAAAAATACTTAGCGATGTGGACATTGAAGCTAGTGATGATTTTCTTACTGAGCTAGGTTCTGCTGTGTCAAAGGCTAAAACAGAGCTTGGTGAGGTTGGAGCAAAAGAAGCGGCTGACTTAGAAAGCTTTGTGATGCGTGAGGTGTTGGGTTCAGTTAAGGACGGCAGGCTATCTGGGGACGCACTAAAAAGAGTGCAGTCTAAGCTTGGAAACAAGCAATTTCAGTCAGTCAGAAAAAATGAATTTGAGCTAGCTGACGCTTATGGTGAAGTTGACACTGCCTTGATGAACATTTTTACCAAGTATTCACCAGCAAAAAGACCAGAGTTACAAAAGCTAGACAAGGCTTATGCTAACTATGTGCCTTTACGCCGTGCCGCCGCTTCAGCAGACGAATCTATGTTTACCCCAGCAAAAGCCTTGCAAGCGGTTAGAGCGGAGGAACGCAGAGCAGGGGCTACTGGATTGGGTAGACTTGCCGCAGGTGAGGCTCGTATGCAGAGGCCAATAGAAGTTGCTAAAAGAGCTATCGGCGCAGAGCTTGGTGATAGCGGTACTGCTGAGAGGTTTGGCGGTATGCTAATGCCTATCGCGGCTACTAGCGGCGTTGGTGCTTTAGGTGGTATGGCGGCTGGCTCAACAGATATTGGCGCACTTGGCGGTTTGGGTCTGGGTTTGGCGGCATTGGGTGGCGGCAAGTTGGCCTACACTCCGGCTGGGCAAGCCGCGTTAAAGCGCTTTATTGTACCCGCATATTCAGGAACTTTACGCGCTCCAGCCACTGCTGGATTGTTAGCGCAGACCCCATCTGATACAATGCAGACACTTCTGCTAGGAGAGTAAAATGGCAAAGAACTCCATCACGGACTACGACAATACATCGGGCAACAACACCGATGTGCAGTCAGTGGATATATCAGAGGGCTGTAGCCCCAGCGGCATCAACAATGCTATCCGCGAGGTTATGGCTGACCTAGCCGATGTAAATGACGGCACAGTGGCGCTCACAAGCCCGCAGGCGGCTAACATGACTGTAACTGGCACTGTTACCACTGACGCTATCGCTGAGAACACCAGCGCGGCTGGAGTGACTATTGACGGCGTATTGCTGAAGGACGGCGGGGTTGGTTCTGCTACTGCGGCGATTGCGGCCTACCTTTCCAGCATTAACGGCGGTCAGATTGGCGGAAACAGAAATCTTCTCATCAATGGTGCGATGCAGGTTGCCCAGAGGGGTACGTCAGAAACAGGCATTACATCAGGTGGTTACAAACAAGCGCCTGATAGGTTTCATTTAAACATAACAACTGCTGGCACTTGGACAGCATCACAAAGCACCACTGCGCCAGAAGGTTTTTCAAATTCATATAAGGTGGAATGTACAGTAGCAGATGCATCTTTAGCATCTAGTGATGTAATTCGGATTAGACAAAAAATTGAAGGACAGAATTTACAGCAATTAAAAAAAGGAACTAGCAATGCTGAAAGTCTAACGCTTTCTTTTTATGTTCGTTCTTCCAAAACAGGAACATATATAGTTGAAATAAGAGATAACGATAATAGCAGAAGTATTTCAAAGTCATACAGCATTTCATCTGCTGACACTTGGCAGTATGTATCTATAACTTATGATGGTGATACAACTGGTTCATTAGATAATGACAATAACGAAAGCCTTACTGCCCATTTCTTTCTAGCGGCTGGTACAGACTTTACCAGTGGCACACTTTCTACAACTTGGACAGGTCAAACCCAAGCTAATCGTGCAGTAGGTCAGGTTAACCTTGCAGACACAGTTGGAAACGATTGGTACATCACAGGCGTACAGCTTGAGGTAGGCGAACAGGCCACACCATTCGAGCATCGGTCTTATGGCGATGAGTTTGCTAGGTGTCAGAGGTATTTTGAAAAAGAAGTTCCAACTTGGGGAACGCCTAGATATGCTGATGGCATAATTCATAGCTCTGCTTATTTTAAGGTTACAAAACGAGCTACCCCAACTATGACTTTGATTAGTGATGTGTATAATAATGCGCCAGCAGTACAACAAACTACTAAGGATTATTTTGTTACATATGATGTAACATCAGGAAGTGTTTCCTTAAATGCTACTTATGATGCAGATGCGGAGTTATAAAAATGGATAGTATGACAATAACAAACGCACAGTATTACAATGACATTGACGGCAATCAGGCTGGCGTAAAGGCCA
>Ga0181400_1000849_pt1 | contig 12999 bp, 20 predicted proteins | sample 23SPOviralmetaG_FD_130129 | JGI IMG/M metagenome (GOLD analysis project Ga0181400, IMG submission 130129) | Marine viral communities from the oligotrophic San Pedro Time Series (SPOT) site, San Pedro Channel, CA, USA - 23 SPOT_SRF_2011-06-22 | ecosystem: Environmental > Aquatic > Marine > Strait...
ACTGGGCGGAACGCCGCAGACTGTAGCGGGTTAGTACCCATCAGGTTTTGCATGACCACGTCCTGCGTGGCCTGAATGAATGGTGATCCGGTGATAGCCTTCTGACGCGCAGATTGCAGTGCCATCTCAGTTTCTGGGCTGTAGCCGACTGTTGTCTGCTCTGGGTAGTAGGCTGGCTGTTCGCCGTACAGGCGTTTCGCCTCTGACAAGCCATACTCGATAAATGGCTGTGCGTACTCTGGTGCGAGTCCACTTTGAACCGTTCTTGTTTCGCCGCCGCCTTTACTCATTTTCAAAATCCTTCATCAGCACAACCGCAGACTCGCGGTAATCTTTAAGTTGTCGTGACCAGCCCTTCCGGCCTACTATTTCCATACCATCGCACCCTATTGACTTTGCCCAGTGCGCGATAGATTTCTCGGCTTGCATTAATTCTTCAAGATTTCCGCCAGCGAGCCATATACGGCACATTGACTTCTGCGGATAATCTACTATCTCGGTTATAATACACGATATCGGCAAAGGGTGAAACTGGGCTTTCCCAGCAAGCACAAAATCGCGCACATCGTCAATACTATGCGACCCACCAGCGTATTCCAGCGCGTCCTCTATGTAACGCTTGCAACGATCCCAGTCGTGGCCGAACCTGTCGTCAGCCGATAATAAGGTAGGCGATGTCAATGTCATGTCCGTGGTTCTGATGCCCTACTACGATACTGCCGTTGGTGCTGGTTGTCTTGACGTATGGGGTACTGTGATGCAGAGACTCGCCAAAGCCAGTGAAAAACACAAGACTCTGAACGCCATAACGTGGGTCTGTTATGGTTGTCTCGGTTGTGCTTGCACCCAGAGTCCCATACCCAACGCTGTTTAGTCCACCGTCAATAGTCCTGTTCAGCACCTCTGACACTTCCCGCGTTGTCGCGGTGACTGGGTTCAGGATGCGGTAGTTGGCCTGACGTTGCGCTATGGTCATCGTCTGCCAACCTTTCTGGCGTCAATGTCCAAGCCTTGAGCGAACTCCCAGTTTCCTGTCAGGCTCATCCGTGCGCGGTGGTATCTGTCCTGTGCGCGGAACGGCGCGAAGCCGTCAGCGTTGGGGGCAACTGCGTCAGTGAATGTGGCCGACTCAGAGTGCAGACTGCGGGTGCCGATTTGCACCGTGACTGACCCGCCACGATGGTATGGATACACGCGGGTGACGATTGTGAAGTTGCCAGTGGCAAGCCCTGTCTCGCCTGTCTCAATGACCGCATTCAGTGGGTCACCTGAGAATGCGTGAATCTTATTGCCGAGTGCGCCGCCGAATAGGAACTGACCGCCCTTGTACAGTGCCGAGTCCAGAGACGCAGGAAGCGCATCGATGCTGGTCGATATGTTGTCCAAGTTGTCCAGCGTGTAGCCAGCCGTGAAGAACGGCGCAATAAGGTCGGCTGTCACGTTTGCGTATGACCAGCGATTTGTGGCGTAGTTATAGATCAACAGCTTGTCCGGCGTGTCATCGACTGCGCTGTTTGACACATAAGACCAGACCGCAATCTGGTTCTGCGGGTCAACGCTGGACGTAATCTTGTCCTTGTAAGAGAAGTTGACATCCTTGAAGAAGTGCTTGTCCACCTTCTCCGCCCCGATGTTTTTGGAACTCTGTCCATCGAACATATAGAAGCCGTCATCGGACAAATAGAAAATAGTGTGTCCTATATTACACACCGACCCAGAAACCTGACAGCCACGCGCTGTCTCCACCTTGTCAAACTGCCAGACCAGAGGAAGGCCAGTGTATGTGGCTCGCACGATGGCTCGCTCCATCAGGATCGTGCAATACTCTCCGCCGATGATCTTTACGATATTACCTGCATCGGGGATGTCCTGAAAATCACTCTGACCTGTTCCGGCTGTCCAGCTTGTCGGGTCATCGAATGCAGACCAGTACGCCTTGTACGGCACACGGCCTGATCCGGTGTCTGCGTTAGCAATCCACACGAAGTCACGCACAACAGCCAGAAAGTCACCCTTCGGTGGTGATCCGGCCAAGTTGGCGAATGCGGTGCTTGTGCCTAGAGTCCAGACCTGCGGCTCCTCGCCTGTGCCGCCTGTGGCGATAACCTTGTTCCCAAACTGTACGAACTCCCAACGCTCTGCGCCTGTCAGGTCGTACCCGCCAGCCTTGCTGACATCATCTAGGTTGTTTGTTCCGGCGTTAAACTTGTACAGCTTTGTCGCGTCTCCGGCGAACAACTGCACCGTGCCGTCATCCTCTTTCGCCGCAAATACGTTCAGGATGGTTCCTGTGGCCGCGTTGCTGTACGCCACAAAGTCATTAAGACTGCGGTATCCACCAAGTGCGGGTATTACGTTCTCCGCAACTGTGACGCCAGCGTTGTTATAGTCGGGCTGATCCGGTAGCCATTCACCAAATTTAATCATTGTTGCAACCAAACCTCGCTACCTGCGCTGACTTGGCTCCATATCTCCGAGCCAGCCGCAATCTCTGTCCACGTCTCGGTGCCTTCGTCAACATTAGTCCAATCTTCGCCAAGCACCTTGCCTGTCATTGTAGCACTCGCCGCAATGTTTGACGATCCCGCCATAACGTAGTCGGCTGTCGTTGCGCCTGTGGCAGTGAACGCCGCGTCTGCGGTGCCGTCAAAGGCGTAAACAAGAAACGCCGAGGCAGATGCCGCGAAGGCAAAACCGCCCGAACCTGCGTATGATGCAATGAACGTAGCGTTAGCAGTGACCGAGCCAGCACCAGTGACTGACGCCGCAAAGGTCTGAACCCTGTTAGCCGTACCTGCGGATGTGACGGCTGTTGCGGCGGTTCCTGCAAACACCTTGGTGGCCGATGGCGTTGCCGTTGCGGATATGGCGACTGACGCTGACGCGGACGCCAGAACTTCATGAAACACCTCGGCGGACGCGGTGGCGGTGGCGGATATATTCGCCGCACCAGCGAACTCGATGGCAAACTGCACGGCACCTGTGGCCGTTACGGCTACTGCCGCGCTACCGTCAAAGTGGATAACCTCTAGCTGGTCTAGCTGATCCAGCGTCAGGCCATACGCATCCAACTGCTCCAGCGTACCCCAGTTATCTAATTGCTCTAGGGTAGGGTTAGACCAGTCAACTTTTGTTAGCAGTAACGCGCTATCCAGTGAGTATGGTAGCGCGTCAATGCTTGTGACAAAATTATCTAGGTGCGGGGTGCCTGTGGCCATATCGGCTCACCTACGCCGCAGTGATGTCTAGGTCGCCTGTTGGTATCTTTAGAATGTCACCAGAGGCGATTGTCTTGGCAGTGGTGAACGCGCCGTGGATCAGCAGGTTGCCTGATGATGATGCGTCAAAGATGCCAAAATGGGATATCGAACCCCACGATCCAGTGGCCGCCGCGAACTCGATGGCAGAACTGTTTGAGGTTGCGCCGCCTGACGCCGCGCTGAACGTAGCCGCCACGCGAGCGTAGTTGCTACCGCTAAGTTCGGTGCCTGAGTTGTCATCCGCAAATGATCCGGTTGACAAGCCGACATATACATTCGATGGCATTGTGTAAGACCCAACCGAAAGGATATGGTCTAGGATTTCATTTTCTAGGTAGTCTGATAGTGCCGACATTTAACTCTCCGCAGAATTGTTTTGGCGTTGGTAAATAGACTGTATCTGGAGCGATCCGGTGCCATAGTGAGCGCGTTGCTCATCGACCTTAATCTCATCGATGGCCATACTAAAGCGTTGCATATACTGCGCCGCCCTAGCCTCGTCCAGAAGGTACGCATACGCCTCGGCTAACGCGCCGTAAAGGTAGGCGTCAGGGTGGCGGGTCAGGACAACATTAGTCAGGTTGCTGTCAGACAGTGCCGACAAACCGCCGACATAAATAATTTCGGCAGTGTAACTGGAGTCAGGGATTGGCCGCAGTTTCATCTCACCGCCGACAATGCTGAAACCGAGAGGCTTGCCGGAGCCACCAGATGAATATGTCGAGTCCAAAGATGTCGGGCTGTAGTAAGTCAGCACAGTCTTTGGGTCGGTCGTCAGGGCTACACTTCGCACTTCACGCAAGTCAGTCGGCAGGGCAATATATTCATCGCCGGATGTCAAAGTCGCAGTGGCTCGCTTTTCCTGATCCCGCGTCTCAAGTTCACGCGACATGCGCGACTCGGCAAGTTGGATAAAGTTTGGTATCTGCGAAGTCAGGTCATCACGCGCAAGGAAGTTTGCGACAGCCGTCTTTAACTCGGTGTAGGTGCTGATGCTCATAGTGTTCCGCCGCCTGTCCTAAAATCACGATTCTGGCTATCGTTTAACCAAGCCTTCCACGCCTTCGGGTTTTCGCGCGGACTGCCAAGTGTCTCCAGAAGATGATTATAAACTACGTTTGGTATTTCCGCCACATGATGCATGTGCTTCTGTGTGCCGTGGTAATTTGTATTGCTCCAGTCGTTGCTCATCTGCTTGTTGATCTTGAGCAGGTTGTCAAAGTTCTGGATCGTCTCAACGACTGCGGTGTCGCTGGCGTCTTGGTGCATCTTCATCACCGTGCCTGTCGCCGCATCGCTTTTAATAATTCTCTGCATCTAACATCCCTTACAAAAGTAATGGGGGCGACTTGTGCCGCCCCCTCTTATGCTTATGATCCTGACAGATCAAAAATTCCAGCATGTGCTTTTGGAGCAAGCGGCTTTAACGACCACTCACAGATGATCTGTGAACGCTCTGCGTCACCGTTCTTTGCCAACTCGATTTCGGCAAAATTACGGCCATTCAGTGTGCAAATTTCAGCGAATGCAGGGTCGATCAGGAACATCTTGTCGTTTGACATGAAGCGTGATGGAGTTGCCGAAACTTGGCCAAAGTCAGTAAGGAATACTGATGTTGACCCAACGTAGGCGACTTCCTTCGCGGCAGTCATGTTCACGTCATTGCTGACAAGGTTGCCAGATGCTGACAGGTCAGAGAAGTTCGCACGGTTAGTGGCCGAGCAAAGCATCATTGATGGGTTTCCGCCATCTGTCCAAGCGTCCTGCATTCCATCTTCGATGAGTGCAAGAGTCAGTGCGCGATCATCACCGTCAGTCACAGTGTCTGTGCCTGTACCTGCTGAGAATGCACCCGAACCCGCGCCAACTGAACCGTTTGTGATCCAAGTCATCAGAGACGCAGACTTGCGTGGGTCTGATGCAGAACGTGCAACGTTTGTGTCAGTGATCGACTTCTCGATGTCTCTACGAAGCTCGATCGCTTTTAGCACTTTTTGGTAATTATGCTCACGTTCACGGCCTGCTGTGTCCACTGCATCAAGTGTACCTGATGTGGCAAAACTTTTCACAGACACCTGATGATAGTTACCCAGACGGACTGTCGGGGTGGCCGCCGCTGTACTGGCGTCAGCACCTTCGTTCACATAATTGGTAGCAGATGCGCTGGCCAAGTCCTGAGTCTGCCACTCAGTGAAAACAGCAGATGAAGTGCTTTTCTTCAAGTTGCTGAATGCTGGTGTCTCAGAGGGATCAATCCGATAAATAATATCGGCAAGGCTTTCTTTTTGGCCGATTGCGGCACTGGTAGCGAAAGTAGTCATTTTGTATTCTCCTCGGGCTAGTTGCCCATCAAGTAGTTGACTGCGGCGTCAACACTGCCCTCCTGTGAGAGGCGATCCAGTGCTTTCTTCCGCGAACGGTTTTGCACATCACTCTTAGTGCGAGGTTGCCCAGCCTTTGCCATCTTCGGTGCCTTCTGTGTGCGTTTCTTGGCGGCGGGTTTCTTACCTTGAAGATTGTCCCACTTCCACGATTTGTATAACAGCTCTATCGCCCTAGCGTCAGACGCATTTGCGATTTCTTCCTCAGAAAACCCGATCCGCCTCTGAGCGTACTTGATGACTTCCTGACGCTCGCTGTCGCGGACATCTTCATCTTTCCAGTCAGGTATGCGGTTGAGCATATCTTCACGTTGCGTAACCAAGTGCTTTTTCATTTGCTCTTGCTGTTCAAGTGCTTGCTCTTGGGCTATGCGACCCTGTTCTGCCTCTAACTGCTTGGAATACTCTTTCTGCTGATCCCACTCAGTCTTATACAGAAACAAGTCACGTTCCGACATTGTTTCGGCTAATGCTCTCCAGTCAGGCTCTTGCTGAGTTGTCTGCTGGATTTGACCCTGCAACACATCGAGATGTTGCTTGTAAGCGTCACGCAACTGCTTAGTCTCGGCGGCCTCTGCTTCAAAGGCTTTGCGTTGATCTGCCAGTTCCATAGAACGCTTTGTAAATGCCTGTTGGCGCGAATAACCGTTCCGAAGCTCATCTAGGCTTACCTCATGTTCTACGCCGTCAATTTTGACAGTGTATGTTTCAGGTTCCTCAATGTATTCGTCTTGATCTTCGTCCTCGTAGGCATCTTCGCCGTCATCAATATCATCGTCCTGATCGTCATCTTCGGGGGCATCGTATTCTGCCGTTTCCTCTGATGTGTCAGCCGCCTCTATCTCAGGCTGTTGAGGTTCGGCATCCTGTGCCTCTACCTCTGACCGTTCTTCTACTACATTGTCCTCTGATGGGGTGTTGAGAAGATTCAGTGCATCGTTAAAAGAAATTGCTCCGGTTCCATCTGGATTGTCGGACATATAAATCACCTTTTCCTTGTGTTAAAATTGTTTTGCATCTTGACTTGTTCAAGCTGTGCATTCGCCATCTTACCATCTTCAATTACAGTGTTAAAGTACCCCTTCAACGCCTCAAGATTCTTGAGCAACTGATACAGGCGTTCTCGGCTTTCGTTGTCAGTGACCTCGCTGTTGCGCCACGCCTCTATAAATTGCGTCTCTAGGTAATCAAACCCTTCCTGTAACAATTCGTTCCTTAACAACGCCTCGGCCTTCGCCGCGCGTGTCACCGCTTCCCTTGCTTTTCCCTCGTTCATGATAGTAGCGTAAATCCTTCCAATGATGGCCGTGTTCTGAATATGTCAGGCCGCGTTGCGCTTCTGCGGCGGAACGCCAAGTTTGCCGCGCCGAATCCGGCACCGTCACCAAATGCAGAGCCGGAGAAGTCAGGCGCGACATCGAGAAGCCCCATTCGGGCATACGCGGCGGTGCCGTCATTCCTGTCGTCAACTGGAGTACCTGCCATACCAGTGTCTAGTCGGCAAGCCTGTAAATCTTCGTCAAACATATATCCGGTCGGGCATTTTTCTTCGCCTGTCGCGGTGTCTGTTATTGAGCCGACAACCTCTGGGCGGTCATCGCGGTACATATCGGCTACAGCTTCGCGCTGTGGCGCATATGGGTCTGTTCCGGCTAGTAGTGAGCCAGCAGGTGATCCAAAGCCCACTGCGCGTCCTAGTGGGTCGCGTATGACCTGAGATTGACGCGCCGCAAGGTCTGCTGGTGATAAATCTCCGCCGCCCAGCATTTGCCCTACCAGAGAGTTGAGGCCAGCCTGTTTTGCAAAACCAAGGTATGCTGGCATACCGAGTGGCAGTGCTTGCGCTTGCCTTCTATCGATGTCCCGCAAGTCCCTTTGTAGCTGTTGCAACCGCTTTACTTCTACGGCTTGTTGCGTGTTAGCCAATACCTGTGCGGCTACGCTATCCTCATTTCTTTGGTCTTGGTTATACTGCGCCACAGCTTCCGCGAGGGCGGCTTGCTGGGCGGGCGTTGACTCGTAACCAGCGAAGGGGTCATCGCTTTGACCCCCGCCACCGCCGTAAACCTCGTAACTCTGCCCAAGCTGTTGACCAGTTCCGCCAGAATGTCCAGATTCAAAAGTCAGTGCCATACCTAAACCCTCGGCAAATTAGTTGAAATTTCGGCATCGGTCACTGCCTTTGCCACTCTAAGTTCAGCCTCGGCTTGAAGTTCCTGCTGACGCAGTTCCATCTCCATAGCCATCTTTTCACGCTCTAGCTGTATCTCTAACTGCATACGCTCGCGCTTGAGTGCCATATCCTGTTGCATCTCGATCATCTTCGGATCAGGTTGTGGCTGTTCAGGCTGGGCTTGCATAGCGGCCATCTGTTGCTGGATCATCTGCGGCGAGTTGAAGAATTGATCCGCATCCTTAAATCCGCCAATCTCGGCAATAGACCGCAGTGTATTAACATACTGAGGCATCGACACGATTGGGTTACTCGCACCCAACTGCATCATGATCTGCTCCTGCTTCGCCGCAATCTGCGTCAGGAATGCAATCTTTGTCTCATCGTCAGACGTGCCAAGGCCAACCTGCACAACGCAGTCAAACTCGGATTCCCACTCGGCAGGGTTAATCGGCACAAACTTGTTACGCAAGCGCACGATGCGATCCTTGTTGTCGTACTTGGTGACCAAGTGCAGGATGCCCTTGAACAACTGCTTGACGCCTGTCTCGGCGAAGGTACGCGCAACCGACTCCAGCTTTATCTGTGCGCCGCGAACCGTGGCAGACACGGCTGACGCTGTGCTTGATTGCAGTGCGTCCGCGTCCAGACCCTGCGATGCGGCACTCATGCCTGTGCGCTGTTGCTTAACGGTGTCAACGTAATCCATCAGAGGCCGGATTTCTCCGCCAACCGATGCGCCTGTGATCTGTTGTAACATACCAGCCTGTCTGACGCGGATGACGCCGCCAGCAGTGCCATCCAGCAAGTCATCGAGATTAACCTGACCTTCGACAGCCGCCATACGCGGCAGGGTGGATGAGTACACGCTGTCTAGGTACTGGCGCATAAGGGTCGTCTTGATGACCTGCAAGTCCTCGGTCATGTCATAGATCGAGCGACCAATCAGGCGGTGCGGCATCATGATAGGCGTGACAGCCGCAAATGGGATGTGGTCAAACGGCTCATTGTGCAGGATGTGCTGGCCTTCCGAGCCGATGGCGCAGATGCGGCGTCTCTCGGCAATGCCGTCACCGTCATAATCGATGTTGGTGATGCACTCGTAATAGACAACCTCGCGCAGTGCCGGATCAGAAGCCTCTGTGCCTGTCGCGGCCTCTAGGTCTTGGAAACGCTGGGTTCGCTCGCTGTCGATGTCCAACTCGCTGACACCCGCGTGTGCCTCTACTTCCTCGCGGTCATATCCCATAGCCACAAGGTCGCTGACGGTCATAGTTGTGCGGTGCGCCATAAAGTGCGCCTCATCCAGTGAGACTGCACGGCGGGACACCAAAAATTCTTCCGGCGGTATGTTGATGATTTTAATCTTGCCGGACTTGCGTGTGACGCGGACTGACAGGTCATAGGTTGATGACACTGGGAACAGTTCACCTGTCACCTCATCTGCATACGTCTCGGTGATGGTTTCTTCCTGCGAGACAATCTCAACGTCAGGGTCGTCCATCAGCATCGCCAGTTCTTCGTCTGACAGGCCGTTATATTCTTCTTCGGTTACTTCCTCGGACTCATCCCAGTAAAACTTAACAACGCCCAGTCGGAATAAAAGCGCATCCTTGAAGAAGGTGTGCAATAGCTGGAACCCATTGTTATCGTTATTAATAACGTGATTGACGTAATCTGACGCCTGTTCGGCCTTCTCAACATCCTCGGCATTGCGCGGCTTAAACCGGACATATTCATCGTTGGACGTGAACACGCGCATGATGTTGGGTAGCATCGACTCGATGGTGTCGGCAACCTCGGTGGCCACGACTGATGACTTGCCGTCAACCTCATTTCCTAACGGCTCGCCCAGATAGAAGTCCATAGCGCGTAAACGCTGTTCGGTGTACTCGCTGTCGAAATGATTAAGGGCATCGGTTATCTCATTCGATACGATGCTACTTAACTGATAGTCGTCCATCTGGTCGGCCATAGAATGCCCCTTTAGTTTCCGGCGTACTTGCCCAAGGTTGTGTTGTGACCCACTCTAGGCTTGCGCTTTGGCTTGGCCATTGGCGCGGGACGCATGATGCCAGCCGAACCCATAGCCTCGTTCATGTCGCCCATAGTTGGCTTTGATTTTGGTAGGGGCATGCCCTTTTTCTTGCCGTAGTTCATTTTTTTACAACCTTCTTTAGCTTGGATTTCATTTTGGGCTTAGTCTCCGAGCCTGTCATGCGGTCACCCTGAGACGTGTTGACGTGCTGGGGCTTTGGCTTGACATCTAGGCTAGGATTCGGGGCTGGCGTAACCTTGCCCTGCAAGCAACGCTCCATATTAGAACAGCGCACAGGGTGCGCGCAAATATCACACAAAACAAACATTATTTTTTCCTTCCACTGCGGCTACGCGCAGACTTGTAAACATCCTTATCGGCGGTGCGAGCCTTGTCGCCCCGAATATAACTATTGACCCTGCCCATAGACCAAGCGGCCATCGGCACGTTTCTGGAGCCGGACGACAAATACGCCCCCTGACCCCTGCGGTAAACTTTTGACAACTCACCATATGTCAGGCCGGACTTCTCCGCCTTGGCCTTGAGAGTCTTTTTTGTTGACTCAGAAAGTGGTTTAGCTTTTGGCACGTTTCTTCCTCTTTGACTGCGCGGCGCGTGATGCGCTAACCGCCTTGATGTCGATGGACTTGCCCTGCTTGTAAGCCTTGGCGGTGCGCTTAATCTCAGCCGCCTTCTTGCTCGGAGACTTCGACCCCGCCACATATTTCTTCGGGACGCCTGTCTTTTTATCCTTCGGCACTTTCGGGAACTTCCTCGGCATCAGGTTCTTTTCCTCGCCTTCTTCTTTGCAGTGCCAGACAGTTCACCAAAGTGATACAGCTTTTTGCTAGAAGATGTGTGACGCGCGCCACTATGAAGCGAGCCGTCCGGCATCTTGTGGGTGCCGCCCTTGTGGCGGGTTCCATCACGAAAATAATGTGCAACGCCCATAGCCATTACTTGCAGTATTTCCCAGTCTTGACGTTCATGCCCTTTTTCTTTTTGCCTTTTCCGTATGCCATCACCATTTCTCCTTGTTTGCCCAGTACGCCGCAGACATCTTGCCCTTGGCTATGTTCTTTGCGTGGCGAGCCTTGAACGACTTGCTTCGCGCCTTCTCGGATGCCGTCTTTGGTGAACTACCCGCGCCGCTAACGCCCTGCTGGCCGAAGCGGATGGTTTTCACCTTGTCACCTTCCTTCGCCACAACAACGTGCGACTTTGTTGGATGCGATGGCGTCCTCTTGGGCTTATTATAGCCGCTAACGCCAGCTTTAGCTAGTCGGGGGTCTTTTGGTGCGCGTGGGGGCATTATTTTTCCTTTTATATCGCTTTAATATATCCTATAATGCGCTTTTAACAAGGGAGCCTTGATATGTTTGCACTAACGCCAGAAATGCACCGTGAACGCATAATGCGCCGCGTAAAACAGCTTACAGAGCATTTAAGCATCGAGGAAGCACAAGAACTTGACGAAATAATATGCGAGGCTGTTGGCATTGATACTAACGAAAGTCCGCCTTTCTATCTGTTATCTTCCCAAGAGTGAATTTTGCATGAGGGTGTCTAGCATCTGCTGGTCAACCATCTGCATTGGCAACTTGAAGTCTTGAGCATATTTTATGTTTTGAGGTGTTAACAGGTTCCCAGCTTTATCAACTTTAGCCGAAAGCGCATTGAATGAGTCTGGGAAGAAAGTACCCTGCGGGGCAAGATCACCCAAAAGGCCGCCAATGTAACCGCCGCGTTGGTCAGGCGCATACCCTCTTATTTGCCCTGAATAAGTTGTGTGCGGGAATTGCGGGTTTTCAATTATAGGGTTGTTTATATCCATTTGACCGAATGACACACCTTCCGAAAAAGTAGGCGTGTCATAAAGTTCCGGATCAGTGACAGCGCGTCTTACTGCGCCGATATTTGGGAAACCAGCCTTTCTGGCGGTGGACTTATCCATCAAGCGGATAAACTGTTTTCTTAGATCGCCAGAGGAATTATCAAGATAATTTTCTAAATCTTTTGAGTCTATGCCAACAAAATCTTCATCTATTTTCTTCATCGCGTCATCAAACGCTTTTTTGTCCGCTTTTTTAATCTTCATATTGGGCAACATTCTGGAAACTATCTTTGTTGGCATAGTCGAGTGATCTATGGCATCCACGCCCATAACAGCATTAACGCCCACAACATCCGCGCCGCCAGCCTCATCAGAGGCTTTTTGTGCCGCATTAACAAACTTAGTGACAATGCCCTGCTTACTAGCCCACAGGGCGTCCTCGCCCTGCGCGGCTTCACCACGCATAAATCCGGTGCCGCCCTCCAAGTCAACTGGCTCTGTCAACTTAATGCCATCAACTGACTCAACCTTGCCGCCGATTGCGCTACGGTCACTAAAAAATGGCATGAGCAACTTGCCTTGAAGCGACTCAAGGTCAACCTGCCTTTTTGGCATTAGAAGCCCTGACGTGTCCTGTATTTCCATCGGGGTATCTTCAATGCGGTACGGCATCTCAATGCCGGAGTATTTCATAGGGTCTTTTTCAGCTTTGGTCAGCTTACCACCCATAGCACCGAGCGTGGCACCGCCAGCCGATCTGGCCGCTATACCTGCGGGGGCTAGTGGCGCGGCCACAAGAAGGGAGTCATAGCCGAACTCGTTGCCCTCATCGTCAACAAGCACTCCGGTGCCGCCAGTCGCCATATCAACGCCGGACATTACCTGCTGGTTGGCCATCTGGCGCAACGCCTCTGGCGCGGCCTTCGCGGCGTCAACTATCTGATCTGCCTCAAGGCCAAGCAAGCCGGACACCGCCTGATAGGCTGGCATATACTGCAAGCCGAACTCAGGGTCGCCGTAAACGCCCTCGGTGGTGACAGGAATCTGCGTTCCCATTGGGGCATCGATGGCATCAACATATTCGGTTGTGGGGGCTTCTAGCACCTCGCGGCGCACAGGCGAGAAAATATTGCCAAGCAATCCTAGATACGTCTCATCTTCCGGCAGGAACCCATACTCGTATTGCTGTGCCATCTAAACTACCCAATTAGTGTTCGGTTTCAAACTGCGATTGGAATTATAACCCCTTGAGTAACCTCCCGCAACCGCACCCTGCCCAGCAAAGGTCAGCACAAACGCATCGGCCACGTCAG
>Ga0181400_1000850_pt1 | contig 12996 bp, 17 predicted proteins | sample 23SPOviralmetaG_FD_130129 | JGI IMG/M metagenome (GOLD analysis project Ga0181400, IMG submission 130129) | Marine viral communities from the oligotrophic San Pedro Time Series (SPOT) site, San Pedro Channel, CA, USA - 23 SPOT_SRF_2011-06-22 | ecosystem: Environmental > Aquatic > Marine > Strait...
ATCATAGAGACCTGGTACGTCATGCGGTGAGAATAAGCTAATCTCTCCATTCGTAATGAAACGTTCGTAGAAAAGTTTTGAAATTTGGATTGAGTAGTCAAGTTTCCTCACTCGATTATCTTCTGTTCCCTTATTGTTCTTAAGAACAATAATGTCTTCTATTTCTTGGTGCCAGATTGGGAAGTGGACTGTGGCTGAACCTCCACGAATCCCATTTTGAGTGCAACATCGTACAGTTGATTCAAATTTTTTAAGGAAAGGAACAACACCCGTGTGTTGTACTTCTCCACCTCTGATTTTAGCGTTGATCCCACGGATTCTACCCGCGTTAATACCGATACCAGCCCTTTGTGCGACATAACGACCGATGGCCATATCAGAACTAAAAATACTATCCAAGGTGTCGTCAGCATCAACCAAAACACAAGACGCAAACTGCCGAAGAGGAGTTCTAACCCCTGCCATGATTGGTGTGGGGATGTTGATTTTGTGTTTGCTGATTGCGTTGTAGTATCTTTGGACATATTCTAGACGATTGTCTGTATAGTTCTGAAATAGTGTTACAGCAATCATCATGTACATGAATTGAGGTGATTCATATACTACACCATTGCTACGATCCTGAACCAGATACTTATCAACTACCTGACGAAGACCTGCATAGGTGAATAGCATGTCACGCTCATGATCAATCCATGAGTTGATTCTGTCCCACTCTTCCTTGGTGTATTTACCAAGAATGTCCTTGTCATATACTCCTTTGTCAGTACAGTGACATGCATGTTCATAAACACCAGGAAGACCTTGGACCCATTCAGACCCAAAAACCTGCTTGTAGACAGCATACAAGAGAAGACGAGCAGCAACAAACTGATAGTTAGGAGAATCTAAATTAATTAGATCACTTGCAGAACGGATCAAAATTTCTTGAATGTCTTTAGTTTCAATTCCATCGAAGAATTGAAGACCAGAGTTCATCTCTACCTGAGAGGCACTTACACCGCTCCCCAAACCTTCGCAAGCTTCTTCTACTACCTTATGAATCTTATCTAAGTTAAGGGCGGTCTCAGACCCGTCGCGCTTGCGAACTTTAGTTCCAACTCCGTTTGTCATACTTTTTTCCAATCGTTAAATTTGAGGGTTGCGGTTAATCCCTGGTAGGTATTTGATTCTACCAGATTTTGAACATCATGTCCAGCAAGGTGCATGTCATTGATGTCCTTTTGTTGTATATTTTTTGGCCAGATTACTACCTTATCTCCTTTGTCGATTGACTTGGAGATTCTGGCGACGATTTCTCTATTGCGTGGTTCGTTATCATAAACCCAAATATGATCGCTCCAACCAAACGTCCGAATATCAGCATCGGACCCAGCCATAGCAACCGAGTTCTTAATGAAGGTTGAGTCAAAAGGTCCCTCGACAATATAGATTGTTTGGTCTGTGTTAATTCTATCCTGTCCAAAGATTTTTGGTTTGTCTTCGTCAAGCATGATCGTGATGTATCTTAGTTTTGCCTTAGGGGCTAGCGATCTGCCTTGGTATCCAAACAGGTTACCTTCTTTGTCTTTGAATGGGATGATAATACGAGGTGAATCTTGTCTTAGGGTATCAAAAGTTTGTTTTTGTTTATTTGTCCACTCTTTAAACTTTGGACAATAATAAAAATAATCTAGATCTTTGATACCCCGTTGCTCAAGATACACCCTCGCTGGGTGAGTATTATTTAGCGAAGATATCTTCTCTAAATCTGTATCTGTTTTAACAAATTTTGGTTTCGTGAAATTAAATTTAGGATTGGGTACAGTAGTTCCTTTACCAGTCCTGCCATCTTTAAATTTCTCCATGACATATTGGTCATGGAGATGAGTATCTTGGTCTTTCAAGAAGTTAGAAAAAGTTCTACCCTTACCACAGTTGTGGCATTTGTATACAAAATCATTCTTGATCTTGAACAAATATCCCCTCGCTTTGTTGCGTCTCTTTTGTGAGTCGCCACAATAAGGACACCTGAAATTGTACAGGTCTGCCTTCTTGCGACTGAACAGCGTCAAGCGAGGGGATATTAAGTTTATGTACTTTACTTCAAGAAAGCTCAATCGAAGGCATGACCACTGTTGACATACTAACAGGGGATTGCTGCGGTGTCAAGTTTCTCAGTAGTGACTGTCCTGGTGTTGACACTAGGAAACATATGACAGACAGTGCTCCTGCTATGGTCCACATTTTTTTCTCCATGAGGCGAAGACGATCATCAACCAACCTGATGTCTCGCTCACATCCTCTCTTGATAACATTTGTTTCTCTTGCAAGATCTGCAGAGATTCTATCTAATTTTTCAAACAGGACTGCATCAACCCTGTCTTGATTGTCAAGTTTTTCATTATGTACAGCAAGAAGTTGACCCATCTTCGTGGAATTTTCCTGAAGCGTGTCAACAACTTTCTCTAACCTCTCTAGGATAGCTGTATTAATGTCAGACATTTTACTTAGACATTCCTTACAGCGAAGTCCAATGCAGATTGATACGTCGAAGCGTCTTTATTCAACATGTATTGGAATTGCTGCTTGTGAGTATCATCCAACTGCGCGTAGCAAGCAGCAATACGCTTAGCAGAGTAGTTATCTAAGTTTTGTGTAGATCCATTGCTAAATTGCACCTTAGCAAATGTTCCTTCACCTGCGGGATTAAGTTCAGATGTTGCAACATCAAGTGCAACTTGAATTACATCTTGGTTTTCAGTCATAATATTAGTAGTCACTTCGGTTTGTTCCTTCTTAAGTTTTTTTGTTTGATCAGATGCTTTCTTTTTAAAGTCAGATAGACGTGCCTTCATTAAGGTGTCCATTTCCTTTGTCTTATTTTGCATCTTCGACTTTGCTTCTCCACGTTTTTTCTGGAGATCTTTTTGACGACCCAGTTTTTTCTGCTGAGAGATCTGTTTTTGTGCTCTTTCAGTTTCAGAAGAGACAGCTTCTTCAATATTATTTTCTAGTTGTTCTTTCATTTTTCTACGTTGGATACGGGAGAAGAGATCTTTGGCACCTTTAGAGCGACCATCTAGTTTTTCGTTATTTTTCTTATACTTACGATGCTGTTTAGGATTTACCATAACGAAAGCAGGTGGTAACTGGAGACCAGATCCATCCCCTGCTGAGTTAATCATTTCATTTAGATTAGGTTCAGTTCCTTTAGACATTCCTTGTCAACATCCTCGTTAAGTGTAGGTGGTAATCTATTTAGAAACAACATGAACGCCTTAATTACAGACCAATATGTTGCTTCAATTTTGTAAAATAGCAGCGGGGTTGCTGCATCATCAAAAACATTATATAAAATAATTATATGATTTAATATCAAGTGGGTTTTAAGTTCACCCGTCGTCTCGTTACGTTTTAATAATCTTTTAATGTACTTAAATCTCTTTAAGTCCTCTTCAAAATCAGAATAAGTAACCGACGACGGGTTGTTATAATGTTGAATAGCAAAGAACAACCAGGTATCTGGTGTCAATTCAGCAATGTTCATTCATCAACTTCCGAAGGTTAGTGTTGCTGCACCATTAGACATTACTTCTTCAGTACCACCCGCAGAGGTGACCTTGACTCTAAACTTGTTACCATCCAGAGTATCGCCAGCGAGACCACTGTAAGCAAGAGTTGCGGTCGTGAAGTCTGCATAAGTAATACCTGTGTCTGTACCAGCAGCGATGTTAACCCAACGCTTACCAGTTGCAGTTTGACGCTGCCACTGATACGCAAGTGCTCCTGGTGTTCCTGTTGTAGATGTGGTAAGAGTATATGTACCAGCACCAGAGGAAGATGTGGAGTTAGCAGGTTGTGCAGTAATAGTTACTGCAGATGCTACATCTGCTGCGATAGTGTCATCAGTTTGTGTCTCGTTAGAATTGAGATCAGGGTTAGCGATATTCACAAGTTGCTCTGCTTTATGGCGAGTGTTGCCATCCGCATCAGTATATGTGAAATAGGACCACCAACCAGGAGCGGTGATACCACGGGATCTAGTTTCTGCTAGTTGCGCCTCAGTTTTGTCAACAAAGACAGTTGTTTTTGCTTGACTTGACGCTGCAATGCCCACACCAGCTTTGGTTTTGTTTGCATTGCTGTCAGTTCTTCCGTAAAGGGACATTGACGTGTGCTCCGAATATTACTATTATCTAATGTTTATTTATAAAAAGGGGGATTGCTCCCCCTAGAGTATTACTCTTCTCTTGCTTTAATAGCAGCGGTCACAGTTTCAAGTAGTTTGTCATCCATATCGGTCTTAGTCAGTTTAACTGCCTTACCGAGAATAACTAAACAGATATCAATCAGTTTTTCTCCAAGTTCCTCGTTTTCAGGGATCTTGGAAACTGCGTCTGAAATTACTTTTGTTGCGAGTGGTAATAGAAAGGATAGCATAATCTTAAATCATATTGCATAGCCTATTTATTTCTCCCACTCGTCTAAGATATCAGTAATCTTTGACATGAATTGTTTGAAAGTTAATAAAGTACCAGAACGATAGTCACGGCGTGCTTTTTGAACACCACCCTCAAATGATTCTTTTACTTTTCTTTCTTCAATAGGATCAAATCCTCTTCCTTTTACAACAGAAGACCACGGTGCATACAAAGGACCTTGATAGTTCTTTGCTTCATTAGTTGCGCGGGTGGTCATCCCTTTCTTACCATCAGGAATATTAGGCATCACTTCTACATTACCAGATTTTTTATTCTTTAGTTTAGATTTTACCTTCTTTTCCTTTTCATCGCAACCGCACTCTTCACGGAACTTATCAAAGGATTTCATTTTTTCTTCTTCGTCATTGAGATGATTTTAGTGACCTTCTTACGACGTGCATGTAAATACTTGTCAGACTTATCTACATCACCATCGTTATCGATGTCAGCATCTGCCTTACCAACTGGGTCGAGTTTCTTCTCAGTTAGTTCAACCTCTTCTTTCTTAGCAGTCTTTGCTGCTTTCTTGAATGCATCCTTAGCAGGATAGTCTTCACTACCTGCTTTTGCAGGTGCTTCCCCACGCTTTCTCTTAGCATGGATATTAGCATAAAGTCCTTTCTTTGCTTCTTCTAGCTCTTCACCATCATGCTCAATGACCTTACCGTCAGCATCTTTTTGATGATGCTCTGTTACTTCCTCTTCCTTTACACAGTTAGGAACTTCTTTACCACCTTTCTTCTTAGTTCCCTTTGCCTTATATCCTTTCCAGCATGTAGAAGCACCAACGTTATCACGAGCTGCTGCCATACCTTCAGTAGCATATCTCCTCTTCTCTAGGACATAAACTTCACCATCAATTTCAACCTCCTCTCTTTCTAAAACTTCGTACTCTTCCTTAGTAGCTAGTTGTGCTTTAGGTGACTCCTTCTTAGGTCCCTTTTTCTTTGTCGTAATTTTTTCCAGTTCAGCACCATTGGATTGTGGATCCATTCCATCAAAAGGAGCTTCGGATAAATGCAAGTCAGGCATCTCAGTGTTCTGGAAGCAATCGCCACCCATCCACTTACCATACTGTTCCATCAGTCCAGATGAAAACTCGTCACTGTGTCTTACTTTATTAATAGGATCTGGCTTCTTCATTTCTTAAAGGGAGGTTCTTCTCGTATTATTTATAGATCTAATGTTCTTAATCCATTCACGAAACATATTTCCTTCTTCAGAAATAATGATAGCGTAGTTGCCACCTGCTCTATGAATGTGTCCTTTGTCTCCTGTACGTGATGACATAACAATATCACCTTCTTTGAAAACTTCATCCTGCCGTTGTTGTTGACGGAGTGCTTCTTCACGCAACTTCTTAAAATCTTTCATTTAAAATTCTTAGGTAGTGCCATTGCAATCTCTGCCATAAGAGCACGACAATCACGATCATTTAATGCTCTGGGAATACCCTTTCTGAATGTATCAAAGTCACCAGCATGTGCTGCACGTCTCATCTTAGTTCCAGAAATGGCAAAGGTATCGCCATCAGCGTCTCTACTTCCAGAAGATTGGATATCAATTTTACGGAATGAGAAATCTTTACCATTATATTTATGGAGGAACTGCATAGCAGCAACTCTGTCAGAACCTACAAGGAATATAACTTCATTGTATCCTGCAAGCATAATGTCCTGTAAAATTTTAACTGGATCTCTAGGACCACTATAAATTTTACCTTTATGTTCAGGAAACATCTTATCCATATAAAACTTTTTACGATCTGGTGGCAATGGATTGCTACCTTTTGTATCTACAGTTTGTGAAATGTAGATACGATAATCATGTAACCCTGCAGCTGCTTTTACGCCAGCAAAGTTATCTTTGTGTCCTGTAGTAGGTGGTTGAAACCTACCAAATGTAAAATAGCACTTGTTACAATTTAACGCCATTGCTTCTGAAGAGTAAAGTTGTTGTATGCAAACTCCATACGGTTAACAAACTTAATCATACTGCCATCCTTATGCAGAACATATCCTTCAGGAGTTGTGACCTTATATCCTTTCTCTGTCTGGACAAAAGTCCTGAACTCTTCTAGGTGGTCAAGGTTATCTATAACCATTTGCTTCACTGCTTGCAATTCTTTGTACAGTGTTAGCATTGCTTTGAACTTGTCATTATTTTTCTCAACATATAATTGACTGCCATATACAAGTTCTCTTTTCTTAGTCAGGTTTGCAACTGTTTTGATCTTGGCAAGTTCTTTACTTGTTTTCTCTTCATAGAAATTGAGCATGGAATACATTGTTTCATCAATGTTTCCAATAGAACGAGCATTCTTAATTTCATTATTGAAGAACTGTTTTAAGTATGATGCAATATGAAACTTAGCATCTCCAGTAGTTCCTGTTTTAGTAACCAACTCATCTAAAAAATCTCCACATGTACTACACATGCGTTCAATAGTGGAGATATAACGATCAAACTTACCCATCTCTGCACGAGAAAAACCAACTCTATGCATTGGTGTATCATTTTGAATTACTAAAGCTTCAGTAGATCCTTTTACTTTTGCACCAGCTCTTGCTTGCATGTCAGCAACTACGTCTCCAGTATAATGAGTATGAAATACTACACCAACTTTTGCAGTACCTGCTGCCTTACCAATAGGATGATCTACTGGAATACCATAAGTAATAGTATTTGGTCTGAATGTATACAAATCTTCTCCATTAATTCGTTCCCTTCTAATATCAGAAGTAAATAAAAGATCACCTTGTACCACACCTTCAATACCTAAAGTAGAAAAATAACGAAGAGAGAATTTTAATTTTTCTGCTAGGTCACCATCATACCACCCATCAATCTGTTCTTCACTATAGCAAAGTTTAGGAGCAGTCTTTGCAAATACAGATTTGGTGCCAACAAAAAACATTCCTGTCTGAGGATCTGTGCCACAAATAACTGAAGGAGCACCGTCCCATTTTGTTTGCATAAAACCACCACTCTCTTGATGACCCAACATTTTCTTAAGTTCTTTTAAAAAAGACACAGCAGCTTTACAACCCTCAACTCCATAGTTGAGCATTTCATCTTCTAGATGTTCTAAATGTTTTAGCTGTTTAATGTTTGACATTACTTCTTATAATAATCTCCATTGGTATGTGTAGGATAAACTCCACCTTGTTTGTTTCTAATATTAAATTTGAAATTATATGATTTAGTTTCAAATAACATATCAATACGTTTACCTTTACCAGTAGCACCACCATAATTAATCTCAACTGTATTGCTAACAAGAGAAGCAGCTTTGTTCATGTAGTCTCGATCGATCTCATAAAATTCTAAATGAGATCCTGTATAATGCGCCATCCAATATCCATAACCAACTCCACTCTTAATCATATCCTGTAATGCTGTCTTACCAGAAGTTGATAGTTTAGTATCATCAACATGATTTTCTACTGTAGGACCACTTTTAGTTCCGTAGTTAGCAAATACATCTAAAAATTTTTGTTGATCTATACCAAACATTTCTAGAAATTCTTGACCATCATCAGGCACTTCACCTAGTTTTAATTTTGCTTCTGGAAATAAAGCTAGATTATCTTTACCACTACTACGTACACCACAGTTAAAGAAAGATAATGTGCTTCCAAACTTTACTGAGATGTATACTGGTTTGTTAGCAACTGTCAGTGTAATATCTGTGATAGTCTTTCCAATATCATTTGTAGTTGAACCACCAGCAGAGATAACAATATTACTTCCTTTCTTTTTAAGAGGACGTTTCTGATTCTTTTCACCCTCGCCTTTTGCGAAGGTAGGTCCTTCTCCAAATTTTTTGACCATGGCATCAATAATCATATTGACATGATCTGGATATTTTTTAGGTTTTTTACCAGAACAATAATCAATTAAGGATTGAGTAAGATCATCTTCATAAACATTACCCATATTAATTTTTTTACCACCTTTGATTTGTCCACCAAACTCACTAGTTTTTGTAAAGTCTTCTAAGTCTAAGTAAATATCAACACTACTTACAGCACGAGACACATTTTTTCCAGCAGGAAAATTGCATGTAAATTCAATATTGTTTTTACCACGAAGACCTTCTCTACACACAGCATCAAAAAGCATCTTTGCAGAATTTTCTTTACCAGCATTTCCTTTGATACTATGAAAATCTTGAAAGGGTGAAGTTACATACTTACCTGCATTTTTACGAGTGACTGTAAATCCTGCTACCTCAACAATACCAATGTCTGTTGAGAAAAGATTTTCTTTTCCATTACGTCTTAAAGCTTTATCAAATAAGGTATCCATACGATCAAGATACCTTCCACCATTTCTGAAAAAATCTCCTGCTTTCATATGAAAAAACCTCCCGTCTAACTATTTAGAGGAGAGGTCGAGATAATCTTTTTCATTTTGATATGGGTGTGTTTGTCCTGTCCACAATTCATATCCTTCTTTAAGTTCTGGCAAGAGCCACTGGTCCACCCGAACACATTGTTCCCAGTTGACAGGATGAGCACAATTCACAACTACCACAGTAAAGAATGCTCGTAAGTGGATCCAGAGACTGAGCATTATCTATCGTCAACAGCACGAACTTCTGAGTTGTGAACATTGAACTCACCACCAGGATAACGCTTCTTCAGTTTGTTGACGTTGGTTTCAATTACCTCATCGAAGGATATATCAAGTGCCATTGTAGCTTGAGCAACGTACCACATAACATCACCCAACTCAATGATAAGATGCTCACGATTATCTTCGTTCCACGGTTTTCCTTGGAAGACCATCTTCTTAATGATCTCAAGGAACTCACCACCCTCAGCATTAATTCCAACCCCAGCAGTAAGAAGTCTCTCAATATTGGCACCTTGTCGATCAAGATCACCAATACGATCAGCAAAGTCAACAAAGTTTGTAGAAGCGTCTGAAGTAACTGCTGAAACAAATTCTTCATAGCGTTCAAATTTAATAGTCATACGTTCCACTCGGCAAATTTAGATAGTCTAGATTGTGTGTCAGCAAATTGCTGGAAGTCCTCACCAGGAGCTTCTTCATTGATACCAATAGCTGAGGCATCATCAGCAACATCATACAGCCTCATCTTCGATCTGTCAATTCCCACCATGAATTTTCGTGAGGTAACGATGTCTGAGTATCTGTTTTTAAGTTGTTTGACCATGATGCGACCTTGTTGTTCCAACTCCTCAGTAGAGATAAGGGCAAACATAAAATCAGCAGTGGCAGGAAGACCAAAAGACTCAGAAGTATCGGTAAGATCTGGATCGCTATTGCCAAAACCAGAACGAGTGGTCTGAGTAGCACTAACAATAGGGACGTTATGTTCCACAGCAAGACCCCGAAGCTCCTCAGCAATCGCCTTAACATAGGTATACGAGTTAACAACGGCACCTTTGTACCTCACGCTTGCACATATATTTAAATAATCAATGAATATAAGATCTGGTTTAAAATCTTTTTTTAATCTGAGATCGCTTAGAAGTCCTTTAAAATGTCCCACATGTGCAGAAGCTGTTGGATACTCCTTGATAATAAGTTTGCCCTGAGTTTTCCTAGCGATCTCATTAACCTTACTGGTAAAAAGAACCTCAGGTAATTCTGTAATATCTTTTACAGCAACGTTTAAAAGATTTGCGTCAATTCGTTCAGCAATCTTTTCCTCTGCCATCTCACATGTAATGTAGAGAACGTTGTACCCCTGTGAGAGAGCGGCACCAGCTGCATGGCACATGAATAGAGACTTCCCGACACCTGTACCAGCAAGAGCGACATTGAGAGTCTTGTTAGAGATACCACCTTTCGTGATAAAGTTAAACTTTTCAAGATCAAAGGGAACCTTCTCTTCTTTGCGATGGTAGAATTCATAGCGGTCTGTTGCTTGTTCAATATAATCATGTCCTATGTGTTCGTCGAACGATACCGCCAAGGCTTCTTGGAGTATGGAGGGTATCGCATCTCTCGAAAGTTTTTTATCGCCTCCATCTGCGATCTTGATCGAGGACATAAGGGCGAGATAGATTGCTCTGTCTTGACACCATTTTTCTGTTGCATCGAGGAGCCACTCTTGGTCAACCCATTCGTCTGATAAGGAGGATACTGTCTGTACCGAACTTTGAAACGATTCGTCAGTAAGGTCATTACGATTTTGTAAGTTAATCGTAAGAATTTCTTTAGTAGGAACTTTGTCGTACTTAGAAGAAAACTCGGCAATCTCCTCAAAGATAATCTTCTCATGATAATTCTCGTAGTATTCTGCTTTGAGAAATGGGACTACCTTTCGATAATACTCCTCGTTATGTAGGAGGTTTCTGAGGATAGTTTCTTCAATCCGTTCAATCATTAAAATTTAACCTAGCAAAGGATTTTTCACTTAACCTTGTTTGAATTAGTTTACCATAGTCTTCATGTAATTCGCAACCCAAATAATGTCTTTGTAATGATTTGGCAACCAAGGCAGTAGTACCAGATCCCATAAATGGATCTAATACAAGATCACCTTCTTCACTACCAGCTTTGATACATGGTTCAATTAACTCTGGTGGATACACAGCAAAGTGTGCTCCCTTGTATGGTTTAGTTTTAATTTCCCATACAGTTTTCTTACGCTTCAACCCCTTACCATCCACAGTTGATTCTTTGATAGCATTAACATCAAAATAATAATTTTGACTTTTACTAAACAAGAAAATATACTCGTGAGATTTAGTGCATCTATCTCTCACACTCTCTGGCATTGGATTAGGTTTATTCCAAATAATATCTTGTCTTAGATACCATCCGTCTGCTCTCATAGCAAAAGCAAACATCCAAGGAATACCAATAAGATCTTTTTCTTTAAGACCTTCTAGTTTGTTACCTCGTCTGGCACATGTGCTAGGTAAATCTTGGTTAGTTTTAGATACTGATTGTTTATGAATAGCTTGACCTTTACCTGGTCTATAGTTGTAATAACTATCACCAAGATTAACCCAGCATGTTCCATCATCAGTAAGACAATTTCTTACCTCACGAAAAACCTTTACAAGATTGTCAACATATTCTTCTGGTGTTTGTTCCAGACCAATCTGATCTTCTTCACCACCATAGTTACGTAGACCATAGTAAGGTGGTGAGGTAACACACATCCTAGCTTTACTATCAAACTCTTTAAGAGTTTCACGACAGTCACCGTAGAGAATAGTATCCTTCAATTGATGCTCTCCTTAACAAATAGTTCTTCCATTTTACCATGATTCATACGGAATGCAGTACCACGATTACGAAGAGATTTGCCAATCATCTTCTGTGTACGCATACGAATATCAATAGCAATCATATTATTCTCGATTGCAGTGCGAAACAAGTTCTTGTCAGTACCAATGAAACGGTATGCTTCATTGTAATGGAAGTATTCTACACCGTCACGTTTCTCAACGTCAGCAAATACTTTCACACATGCAGGAAACTTCTTAGCAAACTGATTAATCAATGTGTCCCAATCCCACATAACAATAATAACATTGCCATGACAGATAGCACAGTAGTCATCAGTGGTCACGATCTGAAGACCACGCTTATTAACAGTTTTAGTTACAGTAGATTGTCCACTCAACTCACCAATCTTTGTGGTGTGAGGGAAACCATATGTTTCAATATAATCTCTCTGGGGTACAACCCAATCACCCTCTTTAGCGAACAGTGTTTGCTTACCACCAGCACCTTTACGTGCTGTCTTTAACTCATTGCCATCAATATCTGGTCCTGCAATGTTATTCTCTTCCAGTCCCAATTCTTGCTCGAAGGTGTGACCCACACCAGTGTTACCTGTACGGTGGGTTTTAATGTAACCACGTTCTTTGATCGCATTAAATTTTTGCTTGAACGTTATGAGATCCATGGGTAATCCTCGATGGTTGATAGACATACTATACAATGAAAAAGGGGGTCTTGCAACCCCATGTAGACAGCTTGTCAATTGCCATAGGTGAATTCTTGTTTAGCTGCTTCTTCTAGTTTTGCCATCACTTCTTCAGTGAAATACTTCTCAGGACTTGAGAGAATAGATTTAGGATAAACAGAAGATTCACCAACCTTAATACGATTACCAACCCGCTGGAAGACCCCGTATTGTTCACCCAACTCCAATAACCCGTAATATTTGTCCAGTCCACGGTCGTCAAAAAATAGACGTGTCTCAATCTTACTACCCTCCTTAGTTAAACGTGATTTTTTTGCTTCACACTTGATGATGTTACCTACCAATTCAGTACCATCTTTCTCTTTCTTTTTACCAAGATAGATGATAGTAGATGCAGCATACTTAAGACCTGTACCACCACCCATTTCTTTCATCGGAACATAGGAACCGATAACATCATATGTATGGTTGGTAACAATCATAGGAACTTGTGCTTGACCCAGTTTAAGTGTAAGCACACGAAAGGCACCCTTGATCAACTGACTCTTAGTCATGTCCCTGACCTGCTTATCGTTAGCAACGTCTTCCATCTCCTTGTTAGTTGAAAGCATA
>Ga0181400_1000851_pt1 | contig 12995 bp, 20 predicted proteins | sample 23SPOviralmetaG_FD_130129 | JGI IMG/M metagenome (GOLD analysis project Ga0181400, IMG submission 130129) | Marine viral communities from the oligotrophic San Pedro Time Series (SPOT) site, San Pedro Channel, CA, USA - 23 SPOT_SRF_2011-06-22 | ecosystem: Environmental > Aquatic > Marine > Strait...
ATGGACTGCCGGAGAACCTTCATCATACCCTCCATGGTCTTGCTTCCTATACCAGTCTGGCAGAGCTATCTTGGGGGTTGGTCGGACACGTTTTTTCGGGAGGGACCCTTTTAAAAAAAAGAACGGAAAGTCATAGTAAATGAATGTAAACTGTGACACTCATTGAAAAACTATTGGTAAATTTTTAATTATAATGTCAGTTAAATAGTAAATGGTATTTGTAGTATTCGGTAGGATGAATCCTCCAACGAGGGGTCATGAGGCTGCGATATTAAAGGCTCTCGAAATGGAAACAACTGGAAAACCTGTATATGTGTTTGTAACTGAAACACATGCAGGTAAAGATATACTAAGAAACCCTCTTCTACCAGAGGATAAAGTAGAAATTATAAGAAAAATGCTTAGTAACAAGGAAGTTGTGGTAGAAAGTACATCAGGGATTTTAGCCGCTATTGGAAAACTTAAGAAAGAAATTGGAGAAGAACCAATAACTCTATTATTGGGTTCTGATAGGGTAAAATCCTTCCAATTTGTCAAGTCAAAATTTCCGGATGTGGTTATAGAACAAGTAGGTGAAAATAGAAATCTTAATACAGAATCCACAGATCCCACGAATACATCAAAAATTTCTGCTACACGTCTTCGAAATGCCATAGCGAGTGCCGGAAATACAACAACAAATAATTTTGCAAGAGAAATAAGATCAAAATTTCTAAGTGAAAAACTTACAACCCCTAACGTCAAAGAAATAATAGCAAACATAAAACAAATTCAAAACCGTTATCCACCAAAAAGAAAACGAAACACACCAGTCGCAAATACCCCTGTAAAGAAGTCAAGGAGATCTGGAACAACCCCTAAAGCATGAGGGACACATGTCATATACACAATACTCATCTTGTAAGTAGACCAACCCCCTACAATAGTTATTTGGATTGAGGGGTTCCATAATTTCTCTGACAAGATCGAGGGGTAAGGTCATCTGTAGGGACAGAAATCTATTTATGTATATCTTCCTTCGATATTCACAAATTCTTGAAAGTCTTTTTACCCTAGGGATTTCTTTTATCAAGTACATTATTCAGACACCCACAAAAAAGTTTGTTTTAAAAGTACCCAAGGGGTTCACAAAGTTTTTTTTAAAAAAGTTTTTATTTTTTCCTTGATACAATTGTAATACTAACTAATGGTTGAAAAATAAACATTTTACCATTCAGTTCTGATTTACATTTGTAATTCTTTTTAAGTTTTTGCATAATTTCATAGACCACGAAATTATGTAAAAACCTATCACCAACAGTTATATCACACACAAACTGTTTACCAGGATTCATGCTCTTATAAAGTTCGACGTCTCGACAAACAGTCGCAGATGGTTTATCCATATGCCTCATCATATTTTTTTCGGTTTCGGAATCAAAATAATTAAAACCAAAAAAGTTATCCATGAGTTTTTTATATTCAGTTTTCCACTCGGGGCCGTGGGGTTGCACTTTGATACCCGTAAATCCATAATTAATGAATTGGTGATAATGAGCCAATTCATGAATCATAGTCATGAAGGTCTGTTCTGGACTAAGATCGGAATTAATAGTAATAAGTCCAGTCTTATCAGGTCTGACCATACAGTCACCCAATTTAGTTTTACGTGGCTTTGAAACAATCAGAACCAAACCTTTTATGTTGTAAAGGTTCTTAACCTTTTCGACCAGAGGGCTTGGAAGATTGAGGAGAGCCGAGGGGAACAACGCCATTGTTACTGATAGGGCTCACCCGTCTTAGGTTGTTTTCAGACAATTTTCTTACATGCTTGGAAGAATATATGTTTTTATTATTTTTCTTTTTTTCTTTGGCGAGATGTTTTTTTCGGAGTTGGGGTTCAACTGTCATACACTACTTATAGAGTGTTATTTTTAATGGTACGTTTTCTAGTAGCATTCCATTGAAGGTATCGTAGACCACACGGGCATCTTGGGGATTCCACAGCCACACAAAGGCACACCCTTGACACAGGAATATATCCTTAACCTTAGAAACTTCGTCAATGGTCTCTCGGATGTGAGAAGTCTTTACACTTACAACCCGGTTGTTATACTTTTGAACGGCTATTAGGGGGATGTTATCAATTCTCATAGTAAGTCCAGTTTTTTTCACTAAATTCTTGTAAATAAGATTGTAGGACTCCCTTATCTTATAGGGGATCTGTGTAGCCAGGAGCAAATTACTTTTTTTTAGAACCTCCTGGTCGGGAGACTCATAACGTTGAAGTGCTTCACAGAACCTTTTCATACTTTATTCATAGTCCATTCATATCTTAAACATTTTTTAGACACATATTTATAAATGAAGACAGGTGACATAGTATTGTATAGGGCAAAGGAATCATTCACTCCCTATTGGCTTTTGGATAAGGTTATAGAAATATTTACCGGATCCCACTGGGTCCATGTGGGATTTGTGTTGGTTGATCCACCATGGATTCCAGAAGGGGGAACTTACCTATGGGAATCTGGATGGACCGGATTACCGGACGCCGTGTCCCACAAAAAGAAATTCGGAGTACAAATTGTACCCCTATCTGACAGGATAGTACCCGAGTGTACCTTTGTAAGAAAGTACATTGGTTCTGGAATGGATCACGACAAACTTTTCGAAGTGTACCTCAAGGTCCAAAATAAAACCTATGATTTGTGTCTCCTCGACTGGATCGAGGCGGCCATACAAAAAGATCCGAATCCTCAAAAAAAGAATAGATTTTTTTGTAGTGCTTTGGTTGGATGCATCCTAACAGGTGTGGGCATACTCCCACCCAAAACCGATTGGTCAATTATCACACCATCATTTTTTTATAATTTCGGTAGGAAAGATTATGGTCCTATTGTCCCAATTGAATAATAGGCTGTACGGTCTGTTGCCTATTTCGCCGTGCCTGTATGGTTTCTTTTCTTCTTTTCGCTTGTTCTCGCGAGAATCTACCAATATTACGCTGGGGTCCGATCATACCCACACCCCTTGCTGCCATACCAGTGGTTAAAAGTCCGTTTGGTGATTCGGTACGTTTTCTTTTTAGGTTCTTCTTAATAACGGGTACTACACCCACTTTCTGTAAAAAGTTAATAATCCATTCCTGTACCCTATTCGTAAATCGTTGATCGGAACTGTTTAAGTCAGTGGATGGTTCTGGAATTTCGGGTAAAAGATTCTTAAGATTGGCATTCGCATTTTCAATATTTCGTGACTTAGTATTTAAAAAGTTTTTCAAATCAGACTTTGCTTTAACAAATATAGTGTGCTTACCCCGGGCATTTGCATATGCTTGTACCCTTGTTGCATCATTTACATTAGCATTCTTCTCAATCTTCTCAAATCTTTCTTTAAATGTGTCATAATCTAGGGCAGTTTGACTTATTCTGTCTACCAATGTATCGATTTTTTTGAAAAACTTAGGGTCATAGCTTAATTTTTGAAGTGTCTGTCTAATATCTCTAGACGCCCTCGATCTGTCGCGGGGAGTTGGAAGATAGGGATTTCTTATTTTATTCATTGTATTTTCGTCAATCATATTCGAGATAATTTTTAAAATTCCAAATTTCATGGGATCAACTTCGCTGGTTGTAGCAGAATTTTCCTCTGAAGCCTCTACAGTTACATCAAATAATGGATTAAGTTCTTGGTTGTCTGGGTTGTAGTACCACAACCTCCCCTTATAATCTCTCAAAGCAAAACCCGTATTAGAACTATTTTTGTTACTACCTAACATTATAATATTCCGGGGTAACTCTTGTTTCAAACTATCTAAACTACGAGTACCCGAACGTAAAGTTCGTCGCATTGGTTCAGTGTGAAGTCTTGTACGTACTTCACGTACAAGTCCCCTTTGGGGTCGATAGGGTATTATGGCACTATGAAATTGTGGAGCTACTCCCATATTACCCGCAGAATTTCCGGGACTACTACGAGCCGAACCAGAAGATCTTGGACTTCCTGCCGCAGACATTATTTACTTATATATTAAGAATAAAAATCATTATTTCACAAATGATAAAAAATATTTTTTTATTGGTTGGACTCACACTGTTTTACTTTAGTGATTATTATCTACTTCTAATCACTGATGTTGGTCATGTTAAATTTGTAAAATACTTTTCTGGGGTTTTTGTGTGTACATTTTGGATAACAAAGTTTATTCAATATTGGTTTCCATTTGCCTACAACACAATAAACTTATTTGTACCCACATACTTTATGAAAGTTTTTTTGAACCTACTGGAAAATCCCCTAACAACCCTCAAAAGGTATAGGACCCTCGGACTCCACAGGGATAATCTTTACAGTTTGACATACATACTGGCCTATGGGATAGTACTGGACATTGGGATATTACCCGGTTCCTCTGTACTAAGGATAGCGACAAAACTTAGTACAAAGAGTATAGAATTATTCATCCAGAGGGCGAGGGATTGTTCCGAAACAGAACTCCTCCGGCTCTATGGAAATGTTTCAACTGTAGGAAGGATCTATGTAATCAGGGACTATATCACACACCTCTTCGGGGATTTCATAAGATTTTTTATGGCTACATACTTGTCAACGCTCTTTTCTGTAATTCATAAAATAACTTTACTGGCTTACCCATATTATCAACAACCCAGAAACCTCTGGGTGCGCCACTAGGGGTGTACTCGTTGTTGTAGAAATTCCAATAGAGGATAAAGGGTACTCCCAACTCCTCATACTTTTCGAAAACCTTAATATTTTCTTGACAGTGTTTTTCTTCATCATAGTCATATCTTACCGCGGGTAATCCAAATTCTCCTATGAAAACCCTCCGCCCTTCGTCGATTGGATACCCCTCGGAAAAGTTTGCATTCCTCTCTATGTAGGTTAGGACATCCTCTATGACATTACTAGACCTTTCCTGAATATCATAGGAAGATACACTAACAAAATCAACCTCCACCAAAGGCAATACAGTATTAACCAATCTCTTCATACCCTGTGAATAGGCGTCGAAGGTTCTATTCATTTCTGTATAATGATAGACCCTAACAGTAGACTCTATGTCCCTACGAGCCTGTGAAATGGCTCTCTGACGAACATTTAACCACTGAATCATTCCATTAATTCTGGTTGGGTCAGCGTCCTGATGGGCATTCATACCGGGGAGAAGGTACCAGTCACCTTCCCAGTGACCCAGATAGAACTTCTTGGAGGTACCGTTAAACTTTGTGAGAAGGTACTTGGCATATTCATAGGTTTCGGTATACTCAAATTCTATGGACTTATCTGTCATACCCTCCCTGAATATAGCTCCATCACTCCTGTACCACAGGAATATGGTAGTAAAAAAGGGATCCGAAATGGCCTGTTCGACGCCGTGGTCATTGTAGCGACACTTTAGAATTGGTATACCGAGGGTCTTGGTACCCTCGACCATATCACATAGAGTTCCCTGGGTAAAAATTTGTTGAACACCCCACATTATATTATTAGGGTTTATAATATAATGTGGAGACAATGTAAATTATGTGGTTGTACCACATTACATGGACTATATTGTAGACCATGTCACATAAAGAAAAAATTTAAAATTGAAAAGTACCCCTACAGGTTTGGTAAGGTTAGGGTAATATCACCTGATAACGTATACATAGAGTTAAAACCCCGATATGAAAACTGTTTAACAGTCCTCAAAAACTTTTTTGCAAAACTTATAGAAAAATTATATAAAGTTTGAGAGGGTTACCTTTTTTCTTTCCTTCTTGGATCTGAGAATATGGATCAATATAATGAACATAAAAAGACCCATTAACGTAGTTTCAACATCCTTAGTAGCCGTGAAACCAATTGAAAAAAGAGTGAAAAATTTAAACAATACATTATCCTTTAGGGTACTTAGGATCTTTGGTTCGTTCTTCATGGCGAGACCACCAAACAGACCCTGATACATAACTATCATCGTAAAAACAATTCCATATTTTTCTATAAACCCCTCAATACTGTTTGTGAATGGCAATTTCATTATATATTATTAAGCCAGGAAATAAATAATACAAACTTGTAAAAATATCCCATACAAATTTGTTTGTACTTATCAAAGCTGTCCTTGAAAATCTTTTTGTGGTCTATGACATGAATATTCGTGTAGATTGGTGGGATTTCTTCCGATAACTCTTCGAATATGGGTTTGGTGCTATCTGTAATCCTCCAAATCAAAAGAAGTTTGTAGGTGTTATCCGTAACATTGTCACCTATGTCGAGGGGTACAATCTCATTTAGATTGTAAAGAACAATATTACCAGCCGGAACTTCTATAGTTTTATGAGTAACTGGAATAGCACCCTGACGATTCACAGTCTTTTTCGGTGGGAAATAGTTTAGTTTCTGTGGGGGACTTCCAGACTTATCCAAGTTTATCCACCCCTCATAGATTGTGTCGTCATTCAGTGGTACATCATAGTGACACCCTCCGGTATTACCAACACATATTTTATCAACAACAAGTTCTATGTTTTTGGTGGGGTGGAGTTCTCTCATTAACGGAAAAATATAATTATGAACGTACTTCTTGATGAACCTAACGTTAGGGTGGGATAGGGTGTTATCAACCAACACATGAAATCCGTGATCTACCTCCCGGGGTTTATTTTCATCAATAAAACTCTTCAGGGGATCACATTCTACCAAACCACTTGGGCCTGGGATTACACATAATCCGTTTGTTAGCAGAGTATTCATTTACTACTATAGGGAAGAAAGTCTTTATTTTAGTCTCCAAAAATTTTTGTAGGCCCTCACAATATTTTCGTAGTACTTTGTTTTCAAAAAATTCAAAATGTACCCCCTCAGATCCCTAGAACCCCAAACTATCTGAACGGCATTAAACATTATAGACACCCTACAATAAAATATGGATTGGGACAGTGCCAAAGAGTTTTCATTCGAGGGTCAGACTAAGGATGCAAAGGTCGTTAGTGTTTATGATGGTGACACAATTAAGGTGTCCTTCCCACTGGCCGACACTTACTATATTTGGAACTGTAGACTGACAGGAGTTGATACACCCGAACTGAGGACCAAGAATGCCAAGGAAAAGGAACATGGCTATCTGGTCCGTGATGAACTCCGGAAAAAGATCTTGGGAAAGTTTGTAAAAGTTGAATGTGGAGAGTTTGACAAATATGGAAGGTTGCTTGTTAAGGTCCTACTGCACGAATTGGACATTAACAACTGGTTAATCGAAAATGGATATGCCTTTGCGTACGATGGTGGTACAAAAAAAGAATGGTTTATATAAATGGAAAAAATATTAATAACAGGAACAGGTAGATCCGGAACAACCTTCCTGATAAAACTTTTTTCGTTTCTAGAATTTGACACGGGGTTTACACGAGAAAGTTATAAAAAACATATATTTAAAAACTGCAACTCTGGCATGGAACTATCTATAAACAGTAGCCACAGAGTCTTGAAAAATCCAGTATTTATAAATAATATAAAATCGATTGTAGAAAACACTAATGTTAAGTTACAATTAATTATAATACCTATTCGAGATTATGATGAAGCAGCCAAGTCACGGGAAAGACTTGGAGCAACACCGGGAGGTTTGTGGCACGCGAATGACTTTGCAACACAAAAAGTGTATTATCACAACATAATATCAGAGTACCTATATTATATGACAAAGTATAATATAAATACACTATTTCTAAGTTTTGAAAAAATGGTTTCAGATAAAAAATATTTATTTGAAAAACTTGAAAACATTCTGAAAGAAAAAAATATAAATTTTGAAAAGTTTTCTATTGTGTACGATGAAGTTTCTAAAACATGCTAAAAGTATATAATGGTTCATTCACCAATAATAACCTTTTTCGTAAAAAATATCACCATTATTATCAATTCCATATATGTTTGAACCACCATAAAAACCAGCTGTTGGTGCAAATGTGCTTGTAATCTCCTTTTCATGTGAACCAACTGTCTTTACAAAGTGAAAAACAAAATTACACTTACTTAGTAAAGACCACTGAATAAGTTGATTATTATCAAATCTTTTATTTTCTGTTAAATCATTAACAGAAAATATTTTATCATCACCAAATTCTTCTTTTAATTTTTTTATAAACTCATTGTTATTAGAACATACAAAAACCCTTCCAAATTTGTTAAAAGTTTGTTTCATACTATCTATACATTTTTCATTCATAAAAGTAAAATCTTCATCATATTTTTTATCAGAAAATCTAAATGAATATCCAGCAATCACTCCATCTGGTAGTTCAACTTCTGGGACATCCAATATAATTCTCATATTTGCTATAATTCTATGAAAAGTCAAAACTGATAAAGAAACATGGTATTTATATTCTATACCTTCTGGTTTAACATCGACAAATGTAAAAAGATTCTTTTTTATACCAACAATCTTTTCAGGTGTATTTGTATATACAATAGGTTTGATGTTATTCATTCTACATATCATATAGTATTCTGAAAAAATCATTAAAATATTCCCAAAACACGGAAACGGAGTAATATCATATAAAGATAAATAATAACTCATATTAAAAATATTCTAACCTACCTTTTAAGTTTGTATGTTTTTCGTACATCCTAATAAACTTATTCACTTCTGGTTTAACCCTGTCAGACTTTTTTAGAACATCTGTATAAATATCTACAATAAGTTTATGATTTCCATTGGGTAGTCTGTAGATCCCAATAATCTCCTTGAGGTCGTAGGGAACACCCGGGGGTAACTTGGGATATCCGGGTACTATGACGTCCCACGGATCTCCATCGGCCTGATTTATAAATTGCGGAAGTTCACCATAATTATTTATAAACGTTCTCCTAACTTTATCCATAACCACTATAATTCTTTTGGTCATACTTAAAAGATGAATACATTAAAACTTTAATGGAAGTAGAAGAATACATAGATATTGTCAAAAAAACACCAAAACCAAAAAATACTAAATGGAATGAAAATGGTAAACTATGTCTTTTATATATAGAATGTAGGGACCTCGAAATAATACCATACAATCTATATAATATATGTAATGTTTATGGTGGTACGGATGCCTCATTGACTATAGCATTTAGTCAAGTGAATCGTGATAAGATTATAGACGTAACCAAGGGTTGGGAAGGTGTTAATTATTTGCAAATTTCTAAAGATGAATCCAGTATAAAAATGTATAATTTATTATTTACTAGATCATCATTTTGGAAACTTTTCGAAGAGCATGAATATGTGTTAATAAACCAGTGGGATTCATATATTTTTAGACCAATACCCGAAAAGTTTTTTAAATATGATTATGTGGGTGGATCATGTGGACACAAATATGTAGTTAGAAATAATCAGGTCCTAAATATTTGTGGAAATAATTGTAAATGTGGAAATTGTAAGAGAAAAGAAGGAGAATTTGAAATATTAAAATCAGACCAAGTATATCACATGCTAAATGGTGGATTTTCATTGAGGAATGTGTCGGCCATGTTTTACCTAACATCTACAAAACCATTCCAAGGTGAACCAGAGGATATGTATTTTGTTTTATCAGATATTACAAAACCAGAAATTGAAGAATGTAAAGAATTCTCAGTTGACAATAGTCCATATAATGGTATACCAGTTGGTTGTCATAAAATTTGGGTTTACAACGAAGATGATTATATTAAAAATTTATTTAAAAATAACAGTCCTATAACTAAAAATGAATAAAAACTTTGGACAAATAATCGGAAGATTTTTTTTAACACAAGATCTTGGTATAAAAAATGATTACAACTATGATATAGTCACTTTATCAGAAATAATGGAAACATTTCCACATTGGAAAGATTTTGTCCTTAAAATTAAGAGTCAAAACATAAAAAATGTTTATTTATTTACCATGTTTGAGACTTCGGATGTTCATCCAGATATCATCACAGCGATGAAACACTTTGATAAAGTTATAGTTCCATTCAGATTTCAAAGTGAAATACTATGTAGTCATGGAGTAAATTGCGAAGCATTAAACTATTACTCAAGTGATTTAATAAATAAAAAACCAAAATATATTAAAAAAATAGTAGACTATGAAAATTTAGTTTTTCTATTTGTAGGAAAAAACGAAGAAAGAAAAAATATAAAATCTCTTATAAAAGTTTTTTCAGAAGTTTTGAAAGATACAAATCACAAACTCACAATAAAAACCGATAAGATGGATGGTCTTAATGTTGGTAATAACATAGAAATTGTTACTGACAAATACGACATAAAAGATCTATCAGATCTATATAATAGTTGTGATATTTTTGTGTCATTTACACACGGAGAAGGTGTTGGTATGCCAATATTAGAGGCCAACTATTTCAATAAACCCATAATAAGTCACAATCAAGGTGTTTTTAAAGACTTGAAAAAACTTATAAGGTCGAAGTGGTTTGAACTGGATGCCGATGAAGTTCAAATCACTGGAGATATTCCACCCTATCTGGAAAAAGTTTTTTATAAAAGTTGGTGGAAGGTTAATGAACAAAAGGCTATTACAAAAATAAAATCAATTCTTGATAACATTAGGAATTATATCTAGTATTTCTTTTGGTGTTTTTGTATTTTGTATAGTTCCATCACTATTAAGTCCATTTTTTACATACTCTTTGCACTTGTCAATGGAAAATTCTTTGTTATTTTCATCATTACAATGAGCAAAATTTGTAATCTTATTGTAAACAAAATCTGCATCTCCGAATGATGATAGATGCCACCCGGCATTTTGACAGAATGGAAAATGCCAACGCTTGTCCCTGTAGTGTTGTGGGTTTTGCATCTTACCATACCTCGTCATCACTGTCCCGAACCATGGTTCACGTGTCTGCATGAAGTCAAAACTATATTCAAATGCATACATATGAGCTGTCACTGTTTCATGACCTATAGGTATATTCCCAACAAATCTCAAATCGGGGATCTCATCCACGTCAGATATCATGACTATGTCATCACTGCGTAACCCCAACCTATCCAACCCCCTCTGAATACAATTCCTCTGGTGATTTTCTCGGGACCAAGGGTCTTCGACGGTCGGGTTATCACTGACCAATACATATTCGATTTTATCATTCCACTCGGTAAATTCATCGCGGTTATCTTTATAGTATAGTTTCTTGGGGTTACCCTTATGGGTGACAGTCGACTCAACTAGAACAAACTTGTCTACTTTGGCACTAAGATACCTAAGACGTTTTTTTAAAATTCCCAATTCATTGTAAAAGGTAAAACAGTCAACAATCATTTATTTAGTTTTGTTTCTTTTCTTTAGATATTGTGATAAACAGTTTGGGCCACAGACCAATCTATAATCTTGGTGTAGATTCCTATATTGGCTTCCAAACGGTCTATCTTTGTATAAATGTCTGTCCGTCGCTGAGAGAATTCCTTTTTACTTTTTAGAAACCTTTCCACAAAGTCGTCACCCAAAAACTTTTCTTTGATGAGGTTGGTATGAATCCTCCGCATTTCCGAGAAATCGTCACAGAGTTCATGTTCCAGTGGATATATGGTGTTGAACTCGGGCTCCTTCACCATATCCCAGTACTTATAAGTGTCCCTGACCTTAGCCGCCTCGGACAAGTGGTTTTTAGTCATATGCAGTGGATACACAATCAGGTCACACAAATTACTGTAGTACCTGAACCATTCGTGGGTTATGGAGAGCTCTATCGAATCTGTTGTATATAGCTTTGTCAGGATTCGATTACAGATTGTTATCATTTCACCCAACCAGACTAGGGGATCCTCGAACTTCCTTTCCTCGGAGTTGATAAGTTGAACGTCACTATCCAACTTATAAATCTCATCGTAGGCAGCAGTCCTCTTGGCATCAAATAGCATCACTTGGTTCATTATCACAGTCCACTCAAGGCTTTCTGTGTCAACCCTCTGGTTTTTGCAGGCCATGGTGAAGAGGCACTGTTCCGTGAGAGTCTGCATACTATAACAATCATCCAGAAGTGTCTTGGGTGTGGTTAGGACACGTTTTTTGGGGACCGATGTTTTTAAAAATTTAAGCCACACTCGGCCAATAGGAGTTTCCAATCAGACACACCGAGGGCATTGTGTCTGGTTAGAACTGGAAGGATGTTATTGTTGGTTGTCGTCATATAGGGATACCCAAGTTCTAGATCCTTTTCGTAACCCATCGAAGCTAGATTGATGTGTTCATACTGTTCCCTCGAGATCGCGGGGCACCGGGCGTACATCATGCTTCTATACCAATCCTCCAACATTTTCTTCGGTCTGGTCTGGACATATTTTTTTGAAACCCTCCATTTTAAAAAAAGTTTGCATGCCACTGGCCGGCTATCTTACCATTCTCAAATCCATAGGCTGCTAAATTATCGCATGGAAATCCATAGGATTGGCAGTTAGGACACTTGTTAACAGTGCAATCATAGTAGACCCAAAGGTTGTGATCTTCTATCATTTCACAAAGTTCATGGTGTCCTTGTTGAATACAACCCTTATCGGCACAAAGGTTCATAAGGCTATCACTTGGGTTTTCCCACAGGAATTCCCTTCCGGAGACTACTGTTGGCAACACATGGGTACTGTAGAAGGTTTTCCAAATGAGCCATTGGATGTCATCGGGGAGAGCCTCCATACTTCTATACAAGTCTGGCAGACTTATCTTGGTAATTATTAAAACATATTTTTTGAATGAAAAAAGTTTTTAAAAAGGTTGAGGAAAGAAAATACTTTTTTCTTTTTCAGAATAATTTGAAAACTTTTCCAAAAGAAAATGAATTTCCCTAAAGACCATTCCATTATGGGGGTCTTTGTATACATTTTTAATTCTTTTGGAGATTTCCTCTATCATGTGTTTGTGATTAACCCAGTGTAGTTTGGCATACATAGGAGGTAACTGACCACTTGGTAACTGTGGTAAACTTTGATTATTTATGGTATTTAGATTGTCGAAAAGTGGTGAGTC
>Ga0181400_1000852_pt1 | contig 12988 bp, 20 predicted proteins | sample 23SPOviralmetaG_FD_130129 | JGI IMG/M metagenome (GOLD analysis project Ga0181400, IMG submission 130129) | Marine viral communities from the oligotrophic San Pedro Time Series (SPOT) site, San Pedro Channel, CA, USA - 23 SPOT_SRF_2011-06-22 | ecosystem: Environmental > Aquatic > Marine > Strait...
CACCTAAAGAGGATGCTACAAGTACATTAGAACAATCAATTATAAAAACGTTCCCATGTATAAAAGATACACCTGGATATAAATTTCAAAGAGACTCAGGTACAGACGGAATTAAATTCGGATCTGATGAGGGTAACTTCGGTCTTAAAACAGATGGTACATTGTATTATTATAACAAATCACAGAGTAAGTATGTTGCGTTTGAAAAGAAAACACAATGTGTTGGAGTAAAATATTCTTCACTTGGTGAAGAGATAAGTGAAGCGGAGACAGGTTTAAACCTGAATCCTGACGGACTTAGTTTCTCAGCACCTGATACACCTGGTGAAAAGGCGGTGGAACCAACAACTACTGATACGGGTAAGTCAGACGGTACGGCAACTAAAGCGGTGGAACCAACAACTACAGGAGATACAGAAACTAAAACGGTAGAACCTACTACAGGTGGATCCGTAAAAGATTTCCAACAGAAGTTGAAAGATGCAGGTTTTGAATCAGTTGGTAGTGTGGATGGAAGATTAGGACCTAAGACAGCGAAAGCGGCTATGGAGTTCATTAAATCAAAAGGTTTATTATCTGAAACTGATGAAATTTCATTAAACGAACAAATAAGTCAAAACTTTAAGAGATTTCTATAATGAAGAAAATCAGACTTACAGAAGAACAATTAAATAGACTTGTAGAAACTACTACAGTCTTTAAAGACGAACACAAAATGAAAGAAGATGTTGATTCGGAATTAGGTGAACAAACACAAGCCATAATGAAAGCAATTAAAAAGGCTGAAGACAATAGTAAGAAATGTGAGTGTGAGTGTAACAAAGACGGTGAAGACTGTAAGTGTCCTCCTGACTGTAAAGACTGTGACTGTAATAAGGAAGAAGAAACTAAAGAGGATTGGAATCCTAATGCATCGGTAGGTACACAACCTGGTGGATTAATGCAAGGAGCTCACTTTCCTAAATGGATACAGGAAAATAAAAATAACTTTAAAAGATTAATTAAATAATTATGGCAGATCAAATATCATCAAGAGCGGAAACAAATCAGGTTAGAAGTAATCTAGTTTACATTAACAGTTTAATAGATGCCGAATCGGCTAAAGGTGGGGAATTTATTATAGTAAGTCCACAGTACATAACAGACCCAATGATTAATACATTAAGTAATGCTAAAGGTTACAATGTAACTACAAAACAGGATTCAATGGGGTCTTATAAAGAATACAAAATATCGTGGTAATGAAAAAAATAACTTTAACAGAAGAACAATACAGTAGATTATTTGAACCTAAAGTGGTTTCAGAACAAAATGAATCAACGTGGGTATCTATGGATGATGATGAGAAGAGAGAATATCTTCAGTCATTCACGTCTGATGGGGATAAAATCGAACAGATGTTACGAAGTCCTGAAGATCCTACAAAGGAATTCGAAGGAATGAGTGATGACGGATCAATCGGTGATATATCCGTTGAACGGTCAACTGCAGAAATATTAGATGATATGGATGGAGATATAGAAGAATTAAAAAGATCTATTTCAGTAATCAAATCACGTATGTAAAAATAAGGGACTTAATTGTCCCTTTTTTTATGCAATAAAAAAACACAATAGTAATATGGAAAGTATTATAGTATCGGGGTTAATAGTAGGTTCAGTAGTTTACTTAGTATACCATATGTTAAATAGACATAAGAAATGCGGGTGTGGAACCTGTGTATGTTCAGGTCAGTTTAGAAGATGATTTATAAAGTAAAAATAACCTACTTCAACGATGAGTCTTTTATAGGGGAGTTTGATACATCAGATATCAAATGGACTATGGAAGAATTCCAAAGAAACAGAAAACCTTTTCAATGGACAATCATTTAAGTGACAGCTCTACCCTTCATCTGTTCCCAATCTCTTACAGTACGTACTTCATCATTAGTCGTCTCAGCTGAACTCAACACGAAGTTATTTGTTCCGAGTTCATAAGTGAGTCTAATTATTGCCGATAAGTCCTTAGGGAAACAATGACCACCAAATCCAAAGTCTCCATCATGTCCAGGTACTGACCAATGAGATTGACCTAATCTCTGATCTATAGTGGCATATTCTACTACCTTGTCATAATCAATCTCCAACTTATTACATAACTCGTACATCTCGTTTGCAAAGGAGACCTTTACAGCGAGGAACGTGTTCGTTAGGTACTTGACCATCTCGGCGTGTGTACAACTCGTTTTAATGATCCGTGAGTTAGGGAACACTTTAGAGAAGATCTGTTTTAGGTCAGTAGTATATGGTCGGTCACCACCGAGAATTATTCTGTCTTGATTATCATAGTCTTTTACTGCATTCCTTTCGGTTAGAAACTCAGGATTAAAAACTATATTAAGAAACTCATACTTTAGGTTTAGTTTTTCTGTGGTTCCACATATAACTGTAGATTTTAAGACGATAGTCTTAGGTGAATCAGTTATTTCATTGACCTCCTTTAAAACCTCTTCTATAATGTCTATATTACAACTCCCATCAGTATTCATAGGAGTTGGTAGACAGACAAAGATATACTTAGAGTTTAATACTAAGTTTCTTAAATTTGAGTTATGATCCGATTTATATTTATCGTACGTTAGTACGTCATAATGGTTCTTAAATTTCTGATATACTGCATTACCGACAAAACCTTGTCCTATTACTCCTATCATACGTAATTTCTTGTTTGTAAATATTCTTTTAAGTTTATTGTTGTGTAGTCGTCCCCTACCACTCTGTGTAGTTTTGAGGAGTCTAATCCGTAACGTCTATCGTGTCCTAATCTATCAGGTACATTATTGAACTGTACGGGTTTTTTTAATATGTCTCCTATCATACGTAATATTGATTTGTTTGTATAACGATCCCCCGATCCGATATTCCATATACCGTACTCTTCCTTCATTAGTTTGAGTATCATTTTCACGTTATCTTCCACCCAAATCCATTCTCTCACCTGACATCCGTCTCCATAAAGTGGTACGGGGATTTCTTGGTAGATACATTCCATTACCGTAGGTAAGAATTTCTCTAAGTGTTGATGGTCCCCATAATTGTTACAGGTCCTTGTGATAAGGTATGGAATACCATACGTCTTATTTGCTGAGATTACTATCTGATCCGCCGAGGATTTTGAGGCGGAATAATAAGACGATGGTTTACATACGTCCCCCTCACGAGATAAATGGTTTAATCCATAATGACTCTCCGTTAAATCTCCATAAACCTCATCCGTTGATATTTGTACGAACTTCTTCAGTTTACTCATCCTACGTGCAATTTCTATTAAATTATACGTACCTAATATGTTTGTTTGTATAAATGGTGAACCATCCTCTATAGAATTATCTACATGTGACTCCGCCGCAAAGTTTACAATGTAATCTACATCCCCTATATCTTCGTAAGTAATGTCACATATGTCCCGCCGAACGATTCTGACCCCTTCGGGGAGTCTTTCAGGGTTGGATGCATAAGTCATTTTATCTACCACGATAATCTCATGGTTCGTCTTGTTTGTTTGGTTACGTCGGTATAATAAGTTTACAAATGAAGTACCTATAAACCCCGCACCACCTGTGACGAGTATTTTCATTAAATTTAAAAAATTACATTGTAGACTACAAAACATATATAACCACCGAATATGGTAAGTAATATTACGTTCTCTAGTTTTATCTTATTCTTCATGGGACATTTTATTAAGGTTTAAACTAAAGTCTTTTTCTTGATCTAAAGTTGTACTCTTTACATTGGGATTTCTTTTAATTGCATAATCGTACGTACTCTTTCTTTCAGTACCTACGTTGATTACCCCCTGAATATTATTATTAATCGATACGTTCATTATAAGTGGTGATATGACATCTACATAATCCTTTGAGGTATATAGGTTGTCATAACCATACTCGTATGGGAATTTATCTTTACCAAAACTCGTACGGATAATTAAATGATCTTTTACAAACCTTACACTACATTCTCCCCCGAGTTTACTCCACGCATATAAATTATATGGATTCACAGGATCTTCTTCAGAATGATTACCTGTTCCATCATAAACATAGTCTGTGGATATATAGACTAATCTCTTATCGTAACCTATACAGTAGTTGGATATATTGGAAGTACCAATAATATTGGTTGTAATAAAATCAATTTCATTATCACTAACCTTATTATTGTCTATGAGTGCTGCGGTATGAATAATAATATCATAAGTGTCCAATAATTTAAAAGAAGATGGTTTAGTAATATCCACCTGATCTTTAGTAAATAATTTTATGTTGGGATTACATACCTTTAACTGTTTGGCAAGTAAACCACCGCCACCTAAAACTGCAATATTCTTAATTCCGTCATTCATATAAACGAATATGTCTCCTGGATAAATTCTACGTATCGACATCTATCTTTAATATACGTATTATATTTATGAAAGTCCACCCCCGACCGAAAAAAAACCTCTCTTGACCCCTTCGGGGAGTGAATTTGTATATATTTATAATAAACCTTTATAAGTAATGAAAAAAAAGACATTATTAGAAGACCTTAAAAGAATACACACCCTAACCTATGGTGGTCAGAAGACAAATATGATTGTTGAGGGATTATTTGATGGTGATGACACGAAAGCGGATGAGGTTTCCGACGATGTTAGTACATTCATGGACAATCTAAAACAAAGTTCTATTAGTGGGTTATCCCAAGAAGAAAAAGGTGATATGGAATACAAGAAAACTGTTGAATCCATGCAAATATCGCTAGTATTGTTAGGTTATGAGTTACCCGTACACGGTATAGACGGTTTATTTGGTCCTGAAACTGCAGGTGCGGTAAAACAATTCATGAATGACAACCAAATAGAGGTTGGTAATGAGGAAATGTTATTAGTTACCCCCGAAGTAATGGATTTATTAACTAAAAAGGTACAAGAAAAGGGTATTAATAGTGAAGATCTTAAAAAACACGTAAATAAACCCTTAAAACACGATGGTTCCTTAGGTGAAAAGACTGATGGTATAACAATTGCCACTTATTTAATGAAAAAGAAGTATTCTAAAGCACAATCCGCAGGTATTGCCGGTAATTTGTACGTGGAATCAGGTTATAAAACTGGTGCCATAGGAGATAACGGTACTTCTTATGGTTTAGCCCAATGGCACAAGACAAGATGGGAACGTTTGAATGAATTTTGTGAATCCGAAGGGTTAGATCCGTCAGAAGCGGAGTCTCAACTCATATATTTGGATTGGGAACTACGTACACGTGAAAAAAGAGCGTATAAAGAGTTAATGAAGACCGATACTCCTTATGATTCGGCATTTGCATTTGCAAAGTACTTTGAAAGACCACGTAGAATAAATCCTAAGAGAATGTCTAAGGCAGAAGAGATTTATAACCGTTTACCGTAATATGAGAGTAGTTATAACCGAAAATCAACTAAAAAACATCATTTTAGAGAAAAAAAAGACTAAAAAAGAGGAAAAAGAGGACAAATTTGACCGTATTTCCTTCTATTTGGACTTTTATAAGAACTTAACACCTGATGAATTTGACATATGTAAGAAGGGTGATGAGATTATCATAACAATACCGCATAAAAAAGAGGACTAATGTCCTCTTTAATATAAAAAATAACCTATTTCAGTTATTTCTTTGATTTAGGTTTCCTACCTTTTCTTGATTTACCTTTTACGGCATCGATCACATCTCCTGTTTGGTTAGTTAAGTTTTTTGCTGCCTCAGTAACATCACTTAATTCTTCCTTTACTCGTTTAGCTCTACGCTTAACTTCTTTAACAGTCTCTTTCACATCTTCGACCTTGTCTTCGACAACGTCAGGGATATAGTCATTGTCCTCATCCTTAATCTTACCTTTCTTGATAAGGATAACTACTACTCCCGCTCCAATTGCTAATAGCAATAAAATAATTAAAAGTGTTTTCATAAACTTGATTTTAGTAAAAAGTACGAACAAATTTATAAAATGTCAAGTATTAATGAAAAATACCAACTAATATTAGATAAACTATGTAATTGTATATGTTATTTCAGTATACTTATTAATATGAGACACATTCTAATATTAATATCATTCGCGCTACTAACGACAAGTTGCGGGACTTTTAAAGTATCAACATTGAACTACGACCCAATCTACGATTCAAATGGAAACGAGATAGAGGTTACAGTAATTAAATCACAAGGTCAGTTCGATAGATTACTTAGAACAGATTTTACATTCAGATATAATTACGCACAGTATGCACTAAGTCAACCCCGATCATTTGATTGGAACAACAGGGTGTTAGGTTATAGAAATAACTTTTACAACCCATATGGTTTTAATATGTGGGGTACTTCTTATTGGAATAGAGATCAAATGTGGAATGACTGGGTATGGGGTTATACTGGTTGGAATTCTTGGGGTTCACCACATAGATGGTCACCATTCGGATACGATAGATGGGGATATAATATACATTATGGTTGGAATAACCATGGATGGGGATACTACGGTAATGGTTGGAATAACTATTATGGTAATGGATGGAATAACTATTATGGTCAAAATAATTGGTACGGAAGACGAGGTAGAAACAATGTATCATACATCAATGGTCGAAGAGGTTCAATTAGTAATGAAGTGATTATCAATAGGAGAGTTAATACAAACAAACCGAGAACCATTAAGAATAATAATGATGTGGTTATTAATAAGGAAATAATTAAACTTAGGAGAAATAACCCTAACATTAGGATCATAAACAACCCACCGAATAATAACACAAAACCAAGAGGTTATAGTAGGCCAGAACTTAACAATAATAACAGGATTAATAATAACACAATACCTGTCATTAGAAACAATAGTAGACCTAACACAAATACAAGATCAAATAATAATGTAACACCTACCCGAGTAACTCCACAAAGAAGTAGTGGTGGGCCGGTAAGGATTAAACGAAATCAGTAGGTATGTTTAGTCGACCCGTCTTATGTGTACTCTTGAGTATGCTACCATTCATAATGTTTGGTCAAATGTGGAAAGAGAAGGATAAACATTACCATTACGGTGCTGGTGTAGTTGTATCCGCAATAACATACGAGTATGTCTATAGGAAAACCGATAACAAAAATAAGGCGCTAATATATTCATTAGGTTCCGCCCTGTTAGTTGGTACTTTAAAAGAGTTGGTTGATCACAATCAAACGGGAAATAGATTTGACGGTAGAGATTTATTAGCAACCACTTATGGTGGATTAACCGTCGGGTTTACATTTACTTTATTTAGAAAGGACAAACGTCGCAAACAAAAATAGTAGATATTTATTAATATGAATGTAACTATTACAGAAACACAACTTAAAAATTTAACTCAAGGATTATTTGAAGATCTGAAGTATGTCCACGTAAGTGACGCATCACCAGAAAAAGATGAGTACGTTATGTCTCAGGAAAATGAAGAGGACGAAGTTGGTGAAGGTAGTCGTACACTTGCGAGAACTCGTAAGAAACGATTATTCTCAAAGGCAGAGATTATGGCAAATCCAAATAGATACAAACTACACGATAAAAAATTAAAGGGACTTAAATAGAAAGGGTAGTTACTCCTATTTCTTTTACAACTATATTACCTTCAGAATCATTAACTAATTCCATTTCAACATCTCGGTCAATACCAATCATACCATTTGACTGTTCTTTTTCATAATTTGTAGAATCCCAATCAACCTTAATTATAATATATTCTTCTTTAGGATCTTCACTACCTTCAGGATAAAAAACAACTTCAACATCTAATTCTTCAGGTCCTTGTACGTCATAAACGGAAATAGATTTAATTCCCCAATTACGATGTTCTTGATCGATTCTAAAACTTAATGTATATTCTAAACCATACCCAATATCTTCAATCTCTTGACCGTTAAATTTTAAATCAGATGCATAGTTGAAATCTATTTTACATTTCATTTCGTATCTGTCATCATTGATTGCTTCATTAATCTCGGTAGACCCTAAATCTTCAGTAGAAACATATTCTGTTACTTTATTCATTTGTTCTGTTGTTAAGACAATTTTCTTCATTGTATGGTTGTTTTTATTATAAATATATAAGTTTTAGTATTTATCAGTTCACCTTTATAATTCAAATATAAAAAGAATTATTTGGATATTACAAAAATATTATAGTATATTTGTTATAAGTTATTAAACGATATGAGTTATATAATTGGAAAACCTTGTGTAAGTGTGTGTGATACTGTTTGTGTCGATGTTTGTCCCGTTGATTGTATTCACGGACCTATAGATATGGAAGGTATGGGATCGGAGGTAACTGAAATGTCAAAAGAACAATTAAAAGATAAACAACTATTCATTAATCCTGAAGAATGTATTTTATGTGGTGCATGTCTACCCGAATGTCCTGTAGATGCAATATATGAGGATGAGGAGGAATCGATATCCGTTGAGGGTGACGATGAATCCGTTAAAAAGAACTACGAATTTTTCGGATTTAAATATAATAACTAAAATAAAATATTATGAAACCTTCTTTAAAAAGGGATGTTAATTACCTTGCGATGTTGGCAAGATTAGAAGTTATGGGCGTGATTGTATTAATAGCGTCTTGTACGTTATTAACCGCCACATCATTTACAGGTATAGTTATAAGACCTAAAATATCACCCACGGTGTTAGAGATAAAACCCGTGGGGTTATTAGATATGGATGTTGAGTGTTCATTACCTGTAATTACTGAAATAATAAAACCAAATCAAACAGAGATGTTCTTAGAGGCCGTCGGTTTTAAAGAATCGGGTAATCGATATGACATAGTTAATAAGTTTGGTTATATGGGTCGATATCAGTTCGGTAGAGGGACTTTAAAGGGTTTAGGGTATAAACTGACACAAGAGGAGTTTTTAAACTCACCAGAGGTACAGGAAAGGGCAATGATGGACCTTTTAAAACATAATAAGAAGAAACTACAAAAATATATAGACAAGTACGAAGGCGATACTGTTCATGGTGTTTATATAACAGAGTCGGGTGTTTTAGCCGCGGCTCATTTAGGAGGTCAGGGCAACGTAAAAAAATTCTTTAGACGAGGTAAAAAGTTTAAAGATGGGTTTGGTACAGGTATAACGACCTATATGGAAAAATTTGCGGGATATGATCTTGAATTATATTAAGAAATAGGACCTGTAGATTTATCATCTAAACTATCGTAATCCTTATCGAAATCTATATCATCACTATCCAAGTCTATCCATGCGGGTTCTGCTTGAGTTTTCCATGTATTGTGTGAGAATATTAGAACACCTGAACTTCCATCACCTGGATCAAGAACATAAAAATTAGTGTTATCGTCGATACCTTGACTTTTAGAATATACCCCGAGAAGGTATTGAGGTGGTAAATCTGAACTCAGTTCAGACGATCCATTACCCTCATTATCTTTATTGAAGTCAAATACTCCGTAACCTTGTTCTGAGGTTATTTCTGAATAGTCAGGACCATAACTAATATTGTTAAGTTTTGCCCAACTACCTTTCTTAGCGTCGAAAATACCAACTTTACCTGAATTATTGTCCTGTACGACTTTAATATCTTTATCTTGTTGAGATATAAAATTAATACTGAAGGTACTTAACATTAATGATGTTAGGATATCACCCACACTAGATCCTGTTCTCTCAAGTCTCTGAACTATATAATCACTAACCGACTTACTTCTTTTCTTTAACAAATAAATAAAAGTGTCGTACTCTTTAATGACATCAGTTGGGTTACCTTGATCTAAATGTACTTCAAAATATAATCTTACATCTTGATCAGACAGTGAATTAAAAGAACGTATTTTGTGAAGTTCATTACCTCTATTGATGTATGCCCTTTTAAGTACAGGGTCTTGAATAACAAAATCATATTCACTATTGGCCTCCTCACTTATTCTACGTATTCTTCTATCTAAATCATCAACCTTAAGGTCCATTTCATTAGACTCGTCAAATTTTACAAAACTTAATTTCTCCAATGCACCTTCCCCCCTTAATTGTGGGTATATGTGTAGTAATGATTTCTCCTCATCTTCAGGGTCATCAATTGCTATTAATTTATCGTGATTTGTATTTGATCCGTTTGTAAGTCTGAAAGGGAACCCATTTTCTGAACTTTCTAATTTCTGTAATGCACCTAAATGAAATTCATTATCGGGTGATTTGGTTTCATCAATAACGAAATAGAATGTTCTTCCTGGTGTACGACTCCTATAACTTTGCCAAAGATTGGACATACTGTCCGTACCTTTAACGTTTGTTACACACCACTTATTAGAAGTTCCGAAATTCTGAGCGGCTAATGAATATTGGTAAAATCCAAAAGAAACCGCATCTCTTTGTGTCTTAGGTTTATATACCCTAAAACCATTTCCATCATCATATACCTTAAACTGATCACCAAACCATAATTTTTGGGATTCTTCAACCCATGTATTTTTACCCTTTTTAGGATCCTCGAAGAAGTATGTTTTTTTCTTAGTACCAACACCTATTCCAAACTGAGCGAACAGAGTTCTAATTTGTGGAAAACTATAAGCGACAATGTCTTTAAGTTTATTTGGTAGGAATTCGTCTCTTCCATTTTCACCATTATACTTTTGAAGAAAAGATACTATTTCAGGTCTTTTAAGACTATTTAATTGGTCCTTTAAAGGTTTGATTCTATTTCCCTCATCATCGGTACCACCCATAAATCTACTAAATATAAATTCAGTTATTTCGGGAGTAACTCTATCATCTTGACTATTCCACTTTTGGTGTAGAGCATTAAGAAGTTTTTTGTTTTTAACTTCTTCGACAATTAGGTCGTACATTATACTTTTAAAATCCATATAAGAAATGTTTTCTTATATAAATATATGGGTTTTAACTTATAGTCGACGGTAATTGGGTCGAGATTGATAATTTAATCTCATCAATTTCATCTAATGCAGTTTTAAGAGTTCTTTCGACTAACATTAGTTTCATAATGACCTCCGCGTTTGGGTTAGAGTGTTCACTTATAAGATTATTTAAAACCATATTTTTAACCACTTCCTCATTATGAGAAACCTTAAGTCTATTCTTCTTTCTCTGATGATATTTTCTTGAATTTTCTTTAGTGCAGGAGACACAATAGATACTGTGACCATCGTTCATTCTCTTGTTCTTGTAAAACTCTGTTAGTGGTAAATCTTCTTGACAACCACTACATTTTTTCATATCTTTTTTCATATTCTTTATTATAATATTCAAAATTACTTTTACAAAAGTATGTATTAATTAGGATATAGCCAAATACATTATGGAAAAACTTTTATTTAAACAAGGGTATTATTCAGTATATGAAGTAACTGTCAGGAGTAAAACTAAGTATAGGGTCGATAGTGGGAAGACATTATTTGTTGCAAGATTTAATAAGTATATTCCAAATCCATATCGTGATATTAAAGATTTCACATCATTAACTAAGGCCAAGGAATATGTTTCTAAAAAATTAAAGAAGAGTAAATCGGTAAAGAAAAAGAAATTAGATAAAGTACCTAAGTCTTTGTATTTAGTTTTGTTAAAAGAAGAGAAGTCAGGTAAGACATTTGTTAAAGTGGGTATAACCTCAAAAAGATTTATAATGAGACGATTCTCTAAAAAATACGGATATGAAGGGTATACGTTAGAGTCCATCCTTCGTAGGTTAGATACCCCACTGGCCGAGAGATTGGAGGGAAGTATTAAACTTACCCTAAAAAAGAAAAGATCCGTAAAAAGTTACAGACCTTTGTTAGAAAATTTTGGTGGTTACACTGAATGTTACGAATATGGATCTTTAGAAACCATATTAAAAGTGTTTGATTCGGCGACTAAAAACGTTTAGCCTATACCTAACCAACCTAAGAATTTATCAATGATATCACCGTGTTGAGATTTACAAGATTTCATTATCTCAATCTCTTTCTCAGTTAATTTTGATGCCGTGTTTGGACCCCATACGCCGTCTACAGGGTATAATCCTTTTTTACTTTGGAAGTTTTCGATTGCAACCTTTGTTCCGTCACCATGTAGTCCATCTACTTTAAGTTTAGCACCCATAGATTTATTTAAGAAACATTGTACTGCCTTCTTAAAGTTTTTTTCTTCCGTCTGTTCGGTCACTAATTTCTCTTCAACAACGTTGTCAAGAATTTTTTTCATTTGACCTTCTGTAAAAATATATTTTTTCATATTATATAAGTATCAGTTTAAAAAGTTTGATAGATATCCACCGATACGTTCTGCACGTTGGTTGAGGAGTATTAACTCTTTTTTCGTTAATTTATTTTTCTTAAGGTAATCAATACCAATAGTACCAATACATTTATTAGTTGCTATGTCGTGTAGTGCAACTGCGTATGTGGAAACTGTCCCTGTACTTTCCGCAGCCCCTTTAAGACCGTATGTCGCGACTTTAGGGTCATTAAAATCGGGTATGTATAAATGACCTTCGTTCATTAATTGGTGGGTAGACCTCTGATATAAACTTATTGGTATGTTTGAGAAGATGTGACCCACGTTACTAACCCCTGGAGAACAACTCTCATACATAACAGAGAATTTTTGAATAGATTTATTGGTAAGTAGAAAGTGTCCACCGTTGTGATACATTTTTACCCAAACTCGATCCCCTTCCAACGTGATCCTAATGTCATCTAATTCATCCAAAATCGTCGCAGATTGTACGACTTCATTTTTTATAGGATCTATTGTAACTTTTTTCCTTAACCTTGATTTAACGATCTCAACGATTGTTGGACCTAACACTGCGGTAATGACCGCGACAATTATAATTCCTATCATTTCTAATGTATGTGAATCCATATAAATTTATATATTAATAAATACACGTTAAATCAACCTTTATCGACATAAAAATAAAATTTTTA
>Ga0181400_1000857_pt1 | contig 12961 bp, 20 predicted proteins | sample 23SPOviralmetaG_FD_130129 | JGI IMG/M metagenome (GOLD analysis project Ga0181400, IMG submission 130129) | Marine viral communities from the oligotrophic San Pedro Time Series (SPOT) site, San Pedro Channel, CA, USA - 23 SPOT_SRF_2011-06-22 | ecosystem: Environmental > Aquatic > Marine > Strait...
ACGTTCAGCACACCATTGTGCAATACGTGTATACTTAGACAAGCCAATTAGTTTGTCTGCGGCAATTATACCAATGTATGCTACACCTCTTACAATTTGATGATGATGTGAACACATACTTGTTAGTTCTGAACGTACTACTAGCATACCTTCATAACGTGAAGCACTGTCATTTGGAAATGCTGTTGCACTAGGAATAGGATCATAACGTCCTGCCATTAGTTCATTGATATACATCTTTGCAAGACGTTTACCAGTTCCCATACTGTTAGGATCATTATGTCTATCAATTACAAGTGCATCTAGTACACCTTCAAACTTCTCAGCGGCTTCGTTGATAAGTTGTTCTTTTTCGCCTTCAAAAATAAAGTCACTGATATTGTCACCTGCCCAATATCTATTTTTTGTATTTTGTAAGCGTTTTGCTATTTCTTCGTATTTCTTCAATTTAATCTCCGATGTTGACGCAGTGGATTGCGCATATTATTAATGTAACACGTCTAGTAAACCTTTGCAACTAAAATATTCTCCATTCAGTTTGTTTACTTGTTTATTTAGGCCTGGAAGATAATTTTTATAATTTTCCATATAGTCAACTACTTTTGCTACTACTTTATCTTTATGTAATTTGTATGAATCAAATGATTCTGTCCATTCACTTGGATATAGAAAGTCGTCAACAGCCATTTCACTATAACTTAATCTATCTGGAACCATAGGCAATGAACCTACTACTGCACCTTCATACCAACTTATACCTAGTGTTTCTTGTAAGTTAGCACTGAATACTAGTTTAGACTCTCCTAGTAGATTATGATATTCATTCTTATTTAGGTCTAGTTCTTGACAAACCACCCAATTGTACTGTGTAAGTGTTTCCGCTAAGTCACGAAATATATTCAATTGTTTTTCTGGAGCAATTCTGTGCGGAAACAAAACAGTATCCTTTTTGTCCATATGCTTATATGGAGTAAGTGTATTATCCATATATTCAAATGGCCAACCTGTTTTTACAACCTTGCTTCTATCTAAGTCTGGAAAGGACTCGAAGAACAAATTGATGTGGAAGTCACTTGCATAAAAATTATGATCAAAACAATCATACATACTACGTTCTGCATTTCTAACCCACGGAGCATCGCCGATAAGTCTTCCTAAGAAGTCTTGTGGATCATAACTACCAGCGTGCCACATACCACCTATTTTAACTTTAACACCTAGTAACTCTGCCATATACTTTAATTGTATAACAGTAGGGTTCCAAGCATCTGTGTATAAAAAGTAGTCTCCGTCTTTTACTTCGCCTTTACAAAATGCTTCTGCAATCTGTGCTTGTTGATTGCTCTTGTAAACATTAGTGCCACCGAAGTTAAGGAACGCCCCAGGTGTTGTAGCCTGTGGCGTATCCCCTCCACTAATAACTCGAACATTGTGACCGCTAGACTTTAGAAGTTTAGGAAACTCAGTCTTCCATTGCTTGGTATACCTTGTTTCTACTGCTTCTAAATCAATTAGCCAAATATTCATTGTTACTTCCTTTTGTTATAGTGTTTTCCATTATTAAAGTTTTTATTACCACGTTTTTTGTAGTGGTTATTATTCCGCTTATTAAATGCACGCCACTCTCTACTAGCGTTGTTGTACAAGTTCTTCTCATCGAATGGCATCCATTCGAATCTACAGAAGTCACGGAATCGTTCAAGGTCATTGAACACTTTAACAATCTTTGGATTGTCTGCAAAATAAGACACGATATATCTCCTTTTCTATCTTGCATACTCAATATGGGCACCGTTTTCTCCATCTTCACTTACGTCAATATGGACTTCACGGCCGGGGTGTTTAGCAATAATTTGTTCATACAAATCATCACTCATCATTTCACAACTCTTATAATCTAGTTCAAGGGTCTTCTCCTCATACAGTTTCTCAAGCCAACGCTTGAATTGAATGAACTCAATATCTCTGTCGTTGTGGGTAACAGTGATACCAACTTTAAAATGAAATATGTGTCTGTGTGGATATCCCAAAAACGAAACATCATACTCATCACCTGTTGCTAGTGCTGGATCTTCCAGCGCCGCAGGATACTTATGGATACCTTCCTTACGGAATGTCACCCAAATCATTCTTTTTGCTGTAGACATTATACGTCTATGATTGTCTTCTGCCATTGCTTCTTTCATCATTGTATCAGTTATGCTCATAGTATACTACCTTTTGTTCTAGTTGTCATCCACTATTTTATCGTTTTTGTATTCTTCCCAATTAGTGAATCGTTGTTCATCCATCAAGTTGTGCAGTCTGTGACACCACACACCTGGATTAGTTGCTTGGAAATCTTTGTCATCAATCTTAACCATTGTGTTATAGTTCCACTGTTTAACATAAGGTACTACAACACGTAGTTGCGGAATAAAGTAATCGCTTTCAGTTAGTCCGCCATCTAAGAACCATTCTAAGTTAATAGTACTTGGAATATCTAAACTACACAGAATATCTTGATCAGTAAACGCACGAATCATTAGATCCCAATCTTCAAACTCATCTGCTGTACTAGGATTGTAACTATGATTAGCACCAAAGAAAATATGTTCACACTGTTCTTCTGTGTAGTGTTCCATAATATCGTTATAGTCTTGTTTGCCTGTAACGAATAATGTTTTCTTACCTAATGCAGGAGTCTTTTCAACTTCGACACCTGTAAAGAACACAGCGTTATCTGCTTGGCCATTTTCATAATCACGATTCATATTGCGTTGCCTCTTTCAATCCTTTCAATTTCATCTTTCATTTTAAGACGTTTCTTTTTCATTTCCATTAATTCTTCGTCTTTAAATGATCCAGTCTTTTCTAGTTTGTCTACTTGTTTATTTAGGAATTTATGTGTTTCCTTTAAAATTTCTAAACGCTTTGTATAGTCAGACATTCTAAGCCTCCTGTAATTGTTCCTCAAGTTTATCAAGTTCAGTTGATTCACGTTCGTCAGTCCACGGAACTTGTTCTTCGCCGTCATCGTCAACTTCAACAAACAAACTATCTGAAATGTTTGTTACACCGCCACGTAGTCTAGCACCTTCAAGATCTTTTAAGAAACTGTCTGCTGTTTTAATCATTGCAAACGCTGCCTCTTTAGTTGGCTGCTCGAACAGTTCTTTTACAAACCTATCAAAGTATAAAATGTTACGTGGAACCCATTCAGAGTATTCATCACTCTTGTCTGCTTCTTTAACCTTGCGCCAAGCTCTCCAGTCCGGCTGTGCTTTTGCAATCTCAATGTCCATAAGTGTATTAGCACGTTGTACTGCTTTAATATGACACTCTACATTGTGCGCCATCATTAGTGCATACGCAAAACTATCCCAACTTGTTTTGCCTTCTTTCTTAATCTTGTTAAGCATACCTGGAGCATAATGACAAATATCTGCGATTGTCATACGTCTTCCAACTTCACTTTCAAACGGAAATTGTATATCGTGACGTCCAGCAAGTGCTTTATTATCCGGAGCCTTGTCCATAATCACTGACCAACGTTTGCTACTGTGTTGTGCATTTGTGTACACAAGACCGTGTGCTGTTGCAATAAACGGACTTGCACAATCAAAACTAATAGTAAAGTTAGGATTAATTTGTTCTCTAATAATACGTTGAATACTTGTTAAGTAACAAGACCAATCTAATTGTGCTGTACCTAAGAAGTGCATCCAGTCTTTGCCTTCAAGCATTCCGTCAAACTTCATTGTAATCAATCTACGTAGTGTAATTGGCATCTTGCACATATTAGCACCACCCATTGCCCAACCTTCAGCAGCCTTATCACCATATACCGCAGGATCGGAGAATTCTTTAACACCTTCGTACCACCTTTCAGCAGTATCCCAGTTTGAACCCTGCAATACATTTAAGAACTTAGTTTGGCCTAAACGATTATCAAGGAAGTATTTGTTATTGTAACGTGTCTTATCTAGACAGTCTTCAAATGTTTTTAGTCCTGTTTTAGGAGAGTGAATGTGATCACAAGCCCAAGTCGGCACATCAAGCATCATCGACCAATCAGCAGTTAGTTCTAACCACTCTAAGATCTTTTGACGTGTCTTAGTTGCTTCTGGGCCTTCAAAGTTTAACCAATCAAACTTAATAACACCTTTACCAATCTGATATCCGCCTGAGTCACCAAGTATCATCGTCTTGCCTCGATTTCTATCTTGGATCATACTCTCTTGTACTAAACTTTTTTGCAAGTCAAGTTGTGCGTGACCTGCACTATAAAGTCCATACTTGTATGTAAAGTACCCTGCTTCTTCGTTTAAGAAGTTCATACCTTCAATACCTTTATCGAAACCTTTCGGAATACGATCTTGCGGAACAAATTCTTCTAGTCTCTGTTTCGCAACATAGGTACTAAAGAAAGAACTAATTGCAGGAAGAAATACTGCATAATCTTTCTGTAGTGGTGATAAGTTTGTTTGTTTCATCTAAGCCGCCTGTGCTGGAATAATATATTTGTAATTTGCCAATCCGCTATCTAGTGTAATTTGCACTGCACCTTCATTCGAAATGCTCATCTTAGTATTGTTTACATCTGCAATCTTAAGAATTGCTAAGATACTTGCTACAGGCCAAGTCCATCCTCTGTCAAGTGTACCTTCTACATCAGTAGCAAAGATAAACTCACCACCGTGTGTACTTGCATCACCAAAGATAAACTTTAAGTTACCATCTTCAGTTTTTGCTAAGAATGTTGGATGTTCAGGATTAGCGCCTGCTTGGAAATTAAAACGCTGTACGCCTGCAAGTGTAGGAACAACTGATACGTCCCAGTTAACACCTCGAAACTTTACAGTTTTCATTTTCTCATTAATAATTTCTTGATTCATAAAACGATAGTCGTTTTTAAAATCACCATCTGCATTTTCAAAATGAATACCTACAGGAATATGAGCACCATTACGTTCTGCATTTGTAATAGTAATCTTTGCATCCTTTTGATATTCAGTACCATCAATCAAGTATTTTAACTTGTTAAGTTGTGGCATACCAAATGTGCCAATCATATCTGCATATGGATTATGTGTGTCTGCTTCCATAATAACTGATCTATCATCAGCCATTGAAAACATTGATGTGCCTGCGTCCTCGCCAGTCACTTTCACAGTAGTTAGGAAACCTAAGTTCTGTGTATGACTAACAATGTCTTGTAAGATATCTTTCATTGAATTCTCCTTTGTTACTTACATTATATTTAGGTTTGATTAAAAGTGCAAGAATTTTTTTACTCAAAATCAAACAAATTGTTAAAATTATTATCGGAACGTGTTGATGCGATGTCCCATTCCAAAACACCAATTAAGTTCTTGAGTTTTTCATCAATCACTGCATTTTCCATAAGTGCGTCATCGAATGGCAAATCTTTAAACCAATCAGGTAAACGCAACTCATCCACAGGATATGCAATACTTGTATACCCCATTGGATTGTCCTTTACTTTACAAACGATAACTTTTGCACCATCTGTAATGTTCATAGAGTATTTGTCGTCATTCATACGTTTGAGCGTCATCCAATTAATACTTGCTCTTACGTGTCCAGGCATATTCACTTTACCTGCTTTCTTTTCTTTTGCTCCATACTCTGTAATCTTGTTTGCACGTTTAGGACTACCTTTCTCCCAACCAGGACGTGACTTAAACTCTGTTCTAAATGTAGTAATGTAGTCTAGTACTTCTTCTTTCTCTTTACCTGATAGTACCATTTCTAAAACAATACTTAGAAAGTCTTGAATAATAACTGGAGTATCAGAACGTTTAAGATCAAGACCCATTGCTTTGATTTTGCCTGGCTTGCCTTCTGTATCTGTTCTAAAGCCTTCAATGTCATAGTATAACACTGCATAACGTTTCTTTGTAATAAACAGACCTTTACTTGCAACAATCTCTCTAGCAGCCGCAATAACCTCGGAACGCTTCTTAGGACAGTGGAATGCATCACTCATAAACTTTGGAAACGTAGTGTTTGTATTTTCACCAATTGTGTCATACAATTCCATTACACTATCTTTTGTCCACGGAATAACACCTGCATCAATGTCTTTCTTTAGAGTGCTGTATGCACTAAAGTATGTTGAGTCAGTATCTCCATAAACAATTGCTTTACCTGTATGATCATAAGTACCTGTGATTATCTCATTGATCTTTGCAGCCATATGTTGTGTAATGGATCTTCCTGTAAGCGTAACGCTTTGACCAATCCTATTGTCGAAAAACCTACAACCAGGATTAAGAATAGCACCATACAAACTGTTAAGTAGAATTTTCTTAACCAACTGTCTCTTTGCCCAGTATTCTTCTTCAATTTTGTTTCCTGCATTTTGACTTTCTTTCTGCTTTGCCTGCATCTCTTTACGTTCTTTATACCAACGTGATAGCAGTCCTGGAATAACACCTTCTTTTTCATATGTAAAGATTGTGCCGTTAGCACTCAACATCCAAGGCTGATTGCTTTCATAAATTAAGTCATATACTTGTGCGGCACTAATCTTATCTTCGCCGCCACGTTCCCAGTCAATAGTAATCTCTCTACCAACTTCTTTATTAATTACACTTGAATACTCTACACTACCAAACATACCTTCCCAAGCAGAAGCAAATGATTTGCCTTTAGCCATTTGTCCATCAATGTGTGCTTTAGTTCCATCTTGACGTAGTTGTCCAACTACAGTCTCAGGACCCATATTCAATGCTCTAATAACAGATGGATATAGTGAATTCAAGTCAACACTGCCGATCCATTCGTGAATACCTTTTTTAGGATACGCAACATACGCACCTGCCGCAGGCTCACTGCCTGGCTCACGTTTAACTCTGTTCGGAACAACAAAGCCACGTCTATGTGCTTCGTTGATAATACCTTGCTCTGTAACAGCAACAGCACCCATTGTAGTTTGAATAAGAACTGTGTTTTCGTGTGCAATAGTGTTTGCAAGATCAATAAATTTTAGTTTCTTATCTAGTTTATCAAGTAGTGCAGTATCTTGTCTGTTATATTCAATAAACGTTCTAAAGTCATTGTTGTATAGTGCATCAAGACTACCTTCATACACAGTCTTTTTCTCACCAATTTCTAGTTCACCAATAGCATCTAGTCTGTATGTATGGCGTTCTTCATAGTTGTACTTACGATACAGTTCTAAACTATCTACGTGTACACGACCAATTAGATCATATGTTTGTGATTCTTTACCAAACTTTTCATATATTCTTTTCTTAGGCTTTTGATCCCATAAACACAAACGTCTAGTATCATCAGCACTTAGTACTTTAATAATACGGTTAACAGTGTACGGCATATCATAACCTTCACTGTTCCAACCACTTAGTACGTCAGCATCTTGTATAAGATCTAAAAACGCATCAAGCATATCTGCTTCGTTTTCATAAAGTATTGTGTTAGGAATACCTTCGATTGCTTTTTGTGCTTCTGCCATTGAAAGTGTTTTAGGCGGAATTGCTAAACAAATTAGTTCTTCCATCCACTGTAAGTGTACAGCAATTGATGTAATAGGCATAAATGCATCTTCTGGAGAAGCATACCCACGCTCTGGATCAAAGTCGACCTCAATATCCCAAAACGCTACATTTAGTTTCGGAGCATCAACATTTAGATAGTTGTCTTCTAAACAGCGATAAATTGGATTGATATCGCTTTCATATAATTTTTTATTAGAATGAATTGCAAGTTCTTTACGCAGTTCTTTTATATTCTTTGCGTTAACTCGCGATAGTGGTTCCCCGTAAATACTTTGGTACTTACCTCTTTGGTCTGGGAAATAAAATATGTGTCTTGGATTGTATTCGTGGAATACACGTTTTCCATCTTTGCGCTCGACGACTTTAATTGTGTCCTCTCCGCGATCATAGAATGCATCTACGTAGCTCATTTGTTCTCCTCATATGCAAATTCAGGCTTGCAAATACCAGTGTGTCGCTTATGGCCGACTGTTACCTTCTTCATTAATAATTATCCTGCGAAATAACTAATTAGATGATTTGTGACTCCGTATGTATAAATTAACGAAAGCACACCATTTAATACAATTAAACTTTTTTCCTTCCACAGAATACCGACAACTGTCCAAATAATAGAAGCAAAAAAGAAACCATACACCCCATACATTTCGTTTGGAAATGCGCTAATAAGTATAGCGGCTGTTAGCAGTACAGTTGTACCTGTCCACGCTAATGGTTGATAAGGTTTACTCGCTTGCGTTGTCATCTTCATCCTCTCCGATGTCATCCGGTTTTAGTATCGGCATACCGCCATTGTCAAAATAACGTCCATCATCTGTAACATAGATATGTGTTGTAATGTTAGTTCCGTCAATTGCAGACTTTTTAAAGATACGCTTTTTCTTTATACTACCTTTATAGTCCGAATAGTCTGCTTGCACCAAACGTACATTACCATTCATATTACCATAGATCCTATCAGCAGGATCTCCGTTAGGTCCGATATGATTTGAAACAATTAGCATTTTACCCATTTTTAATTTTCCCTATATCCCAACCAAAAACTTTTGCAATCTCAAGACCGTCAGGGGTTGGACCTTTTCCAGTCGGTTGCACTACTTCTTTTTTCTTAGTTTTCTTCATTTGATATCCAGTACCTCCGCCGCCTTTAAAATGAATACGTGGGTCGAATGTTGTATATTCTTTTCTCTTTGACATAATGTGTATATTATAACACAACTATATCTCAGTGTCAAGTGTTTATTTTAGTGGATAGTGTCTTCGATTGGGTTTGGTGTAGCGTGTTCTTCAACGCTTAACAAATCTCGTACATTTAGAGTTGGTACTTGTTCTTCTAGGGTAAGACAAGCATCTTGGAAGTCCATTGCTACGATTTCGTATACATCGGAGTTGTCCATAGTAAAGTGGTATAATTTAGGCATAGTAGTCCTTTCTAGATCCAATTTGCTGCAACAGCATAACCGAATACATTTACAATACTAAAATAGAATGTTAGTAGCATTACCCACGCTGCACCACGTCTGTACGCTGCGTAGCACTGCGTTACACTGCCTAAGAAGAAGTTAGGGTATACTAGTAACATATTAGGGTCTTTAGCGTTAAACGCTAACGTTAAACTAGCACCTACAGTGAACACAAAACTGATTAGTTCAAATGCAAATGCTATTTTATCGCTTTGATAACTGTTAATCCAGAATAGTTTAATTTTCTGCAAACTATTCATCAGTAGCACGTGGTCCAGAAACATCATCTGGCAAATTCTTAGTAATGCCTAGGATGCTTTCAATCTCTGTCCATTCTTCTTCGTGCTTGGTCCAATCACCTTTGTAAGCAATTTTAATGGCTTTATTGATAGTGCTTGGTTTTACTTCAAGTTCTTCCGCTACTGCTTTCACAGTATCTTTAAGTCCTTCATTTAGGTCCTCAACTTCACGCAACACATTAGAACCTTCTTTGATTAAACGTTCTAGTTTTGCTTTCTCTTCAGGTCCGTAACTTGATCTTGCTGTCATAAAATAATACTCCTGTTAGTGTTTTAGTATTATATAGTCATAAAAAAAGCCAGTCAAGTGTTTAACTGGCTTTAATTAGTATTTTGGTTAAATTAGTTAGCAGTCAGGACCGCACTCGCAGTTGCTATCGCATTTGCCTTTACAAGCACACTCTGGACCACAATTGCAGTCCTTGCTTTCAGTCAAGCCTTTTTCCACAACGTCATACATTTCAAAACGTCCACCGTTTCTTTCATACAACATTGCAGCAAAAATTTCTTGCTTGTTTGTTTCTTCTACTTTTGATACAGCAACTCTGTTAGCCCAGTTCCAAAGGATATCGTCCATAGGATCAATTGCTTGTTGCCCACCACTTTCACTTACCATTTTAAACATTTCAATAAATGTCATTTTAGGTTCTACTGATTCTGCAACTTTCTTTTTCTTCTTGCCATAAGCACCTTCGTCCATTTCTTTATCGTCGGACGTTTTGCCTTTTTTCTTATCTAGCATTTTTTTGAACGCTGCTTTTTGTTTTGCAGATTGTGCTTCAAATACTTCGCCATCCATATCTACAAGTTGAACTGATTCATCTTGTTTCATCTTATATTCTTTCATACAAGACTCGCACATTTCTTTTAGTTCTTTCTGATCGCAGTCTGGATGTGCTTCGCACATTTCTTTAACTGACATACCTTTACCACACATCATTAAGATGCTTTTCTTGCTAGGTAATTTCTTTTTCTTTTCTGCTTTAATGATTTGTTCTGCTTCGTTCATTACAGACTCTTTCATTTCTGATTTGCAATCTTTGCACATCTTTTTAATCTTTGCTGGATCACAGTTTTTATACTTTTTGCATATATCTGCAACAGACATATTATCTTTACAGCATTTCATTATTGCTGCTTTAGATGGCATCTTACCTTCGTATACGCCTTCTTTAACGTCTTTCTTTTTCTTAGCATCTTTAACAGCCTTCTTCATAGGCTCTTTTTTGTCGCCATCTTTGTCCATATCAAGAAAGTCTGGTTTTGCCGCTTCAGTAACTACTTGTTTAGCACCTAGCGCAATACCTGTTGATTCCGCCAGTGTTGAATAATGCTGTAAATCTTGACCTGGCGTAGTCGGATCTAGTTTGCGCATCTTTGTTAAAATATTTCTAAAGTCCATAGTAGTTTCCTTTGTATAGTAAGTATTTATCTCCTTACTGGGTTCTCTCCAAATATGCTGTTCTTCATATCTAGTGCATTTTTAGCAGTTCCGTTACCCGCTTTTGGTTGTTTAACCTTAGGCTGCGGAGGTGCTTTAGTGCCTGATTTTCCACCCCAAGGATCACCGGTATAAGACTTTCTACCACGTGCGTTACCTGGGCTTAAATGCGGTGCTTCTACACTAGCAATAGCACTTGATGTAATTGCACCTGATGTAGCAGACTCTTTAAAGCCTTTTTCGCCTGCTTCTTTCTCTAACTCATACTTTCTACGCATAAGTTCTTTCTTTAACTTTTCGCTTTTGCTTGTTTCAGGATCCATCTGGATATCCTGCAAAGCCTTACGTTTTGCTTCGTAATCTGCTTTATCAGTGGTAATACTAGTTCTAGTATCTTCTGCAAAAAGTTCTTGTAGTTTCATATTATTATTTAGCCTCTTTGTGTTCTAGTTTATATTTCTTCCAATATTCATTACGCTCGTTAGTACTTGCTGCTCGAGCTTCGTGTTCTTTTAATTTAGCAACATAGTGCTTAATGTCCATCTAATATGTCCTTCATAACACGTGATGCTGTATTAGTAAAACATCTCGGAGCAACACTGTGTATAATTAGTGCTGGCACCAAAATTTGTAGTTTTACAGCAGTTTTAAGTGCTTTACGCATATGCTGTAGTCCTGTTTCACCTTGTTCTTTTAAATGTAATTTACATTGCTTACTAAACATTATTTTTTCTTCTTTCCTGATTTCATATTAGCACACCAGTGGTACATTTTAGCACGTTCTCCACTAGCCTTTTTTGCTTTTGCTCTTAAACTTGTAACCGATCCGTTACAACTAGCACCTGACTTCTTTACTCTACCTGGACGACTTTTGCCTTTTTTCTTACCGTCGGCAAAGTTTTCTTCTATATGTTCTCTAACTAAGTATTGAAAGTTTTCTTCTATTTCTGCTTTTAGTTTTTTAGCAGTTCTTTCAAACTTATGGTCCTTGTGTTTGAACCCTATACCACCTGCTGCTTCCCAAGCACTTATATTAACACCATAATCATCAATTAGTATGTTAGGCGTACCATCTGAATGTGCAGCATACTTTGCTTTATCGTGTGTAATGATAACTTCTTTAGGAGGAAAAAATGCTAAGTTCTTTTTAATCCATTGTCTTTTGTGTGGTTCTGAGTTTGGGTCGTTTGCTAATGGAGAACTACAAATTGTGTATTCGCCTTTTACTTGTTTAATAATACCAAGTAATTTTTCTGCATTAGATGTTAATGGAATGTTTAACCAAAAATCCTTTTCGTCTCTAATTTTTTTAAGTGCAGGTTCAATATCGTCTTTGTCTAACTCACGCCAATCCTTGCCAACTAGTCTTTTCCACTCGCCGAAAAAGTCTGCAAGTACACCGTCCATATCTACATATATTTCTGACTTAGGATTAAGTCCTTGGAACATATCCTCGTATGTTTTCTTTTTCTTTTTCTTAGGAAATAGTTTCTTAACATTCATATACTCGCCGCCAACAGGAACGTCTGCTGTAGCATTTTGTTTTGTAACAATGCCAACACCTGCTGCTTCTTCGTCTACAAATTGATGTGCTCTCATCCTAATGGGTTCTCGCCTGTTAGTTTAGGTCTAGCGAACCACAACTTAAACCATTCAGGGGTACCTGGTTGTATGTCGAGTTTCGCTTCGTAGTATTGTTTCTCTGTGCCTGTTATAGATAAGTTTGGACCGTCATACTGTTTCCAGCCGTGACGTTCATAGATGCCTGCAAGTCTTTTTAACTCTTCTAACTCCATTACATCTTAACACAGTTGTCTACAGTTTTGCCGCCCTTCTTCTTAGTGCCCATACGCTTATAACCTTTCCAGCATACTTTGCCGTCAACGCCTTTTTGCTTTGCTTCATTAACACTTTCGTATTGCTGTCTAATACTTTCTGGCAAAGCAACAAATCTAGGCTTCATACATTCTGAACATACTGCTTCATTTGTTTTCTTTTTTTTCATACCATCAATCTTTTTTTGCAATTTTGCAGTTTTAGGATCTTGTTTAGGAGCAGGCACTTTTGCATCTACTCTAGCTCTGGTTGCTGGAGATACCATACTACCATAGCCTTCATTTGTTGTTCGTAGTGCTTTTGCAACACCAGGATGATCAGCAAGTCCAGGAGCAATTTTATTAATTACATCTACTGCGCCTGTCATATTACCTGATTTATATCTAGGATCATTTA
>Ga0181400_1000860_pt1 | contig 12955 bp, 13 predicted proteins | sample 23SPOviralmetaG_FD_130129 | JGI IMG/M metagenome (GOLD analysis project Ga0181400, IMG submission 130129) | Marine viral communities from the oligotrophic San Pedro Time Series (SPOT) site, San Pedro Channel, CA, USA - 23 SPOT_SRF_2011-06-22 | ecosystem: Environmental > Aquatic > Marine > Strait...
AAACACAAAAAAATACAGAAAATCACAAGGAAAAACACAAAAACAAAATTTTTTTTATGTCTTAAAGTCTGTTTGGATAAAATTTGATAAAAGATCTTCTAATGATTTTAACAAACAAACATACTGTGAAAAGGACAACTGTGAAAGGAAAAGATATAGAGAAAATTGTGAGAGGAAATAATCAACAGATAACCAACAGAGTCCCGAGTATGTCATCCATTGAACGCCAGACACAGATCCAAAAATTGCGGGAGGAATTGTGCCCAGATAACTTCGATGCGTGGGTCTGCTTGGGTGGGGACTTTCGGGATATGGCTGAAGTTCAAGAGTGGGCAACAGATGAAGAAAAGGCCAGACTTCTCTCCCAATATTCAGATTTCCAGATATGGATGAGAGACAATCAGTAGATCATCCAGTCTCCGATTATTAGGTAGGATTAGTATTAAATTATTTATTGGGAATCATAGATTAGTACATTTTTTTTATGTCCCAGGTTTAGGATGGATAAATTTGATGCAGATTATTAAAGAATTTCAATAAATCAAACAGAAGCAATAGATTACATAAGAACTCGTCGACAATCAGTCACACTCGCGGAAAGATCCTATCGCCTACGGACAAAATATGTCAAGTGTTGTCCCATATTCCGATGGTTCCCCGGTCAAGCACCTCTGTGCTATTATTCGGAAACCCCAAGAGGGCAAGACTTTCATATGTCTAAAGAACATCCATGTAAATATGGGTTGTTATCACTTGATCATCACAATGAATACCATCAAATCAAACCTCCAGTTCTTTGAGCGAGCAAAGGCAAGGTTTGGAGAAAATATCTGTGTCTTCAACTCGCGGGAGAAGAAGAAGGATCAGAGCCCAGATTTCCTCCATGCCAAAGATGTCATAACAGCAAAGAAGCATCTCGTTAATGGTACGAAGGTTATCATCATGTGTGCTCACCCAAAGAGATTTGATGTTAGTATCATTGATCTTCTCATGGAGGTCAGCGTGGATTCTCGTCTTCAAAAACAAGTGATCATTCATATAGACGAAGCACATGCTTACGTCCCTAGCTTCAGGGGGCGGGTCGTGGAGATGAACAAGGTTGAAGTCACCGAAAGGATATATATGTACAGTGCGACCCCATTTTCTATCTGGGTACCAGAAGCTTCTGTTATGGATACCGATCAAATATTCAAGGAGATCTTTGTAGTCGACTGTGAAAAGGACTTCGGTACAAAGAAGTCTGAATCGTACTTTGGTGTGAAAGACTGTGAAGTCAAAGTAGTACCCAATCGGTACAATATGGTTGATCCATTGATTCCAGATGATTTCATACGTAGATATGGGAACGATGATCAAATCACGTGTGTACAGCGAGGAGGACATGTGGTTTGGTATGGAACGAATTCAGTCCCGGCACCATTTGCCTTGGGGAATGAAGTTCAACTTCTAAGTCATACCGATTATACTCTTCGTATTTTGAAGGATGGGGGGGGGATTTGTGATGATAAGTTCTCTTACAACTTTGTTCCCGGTTTTTGTAGGAAGCTCACCCACTATGCAATTATGGAAAATATCTTAAATATCTATACATCTGCCCTAGTTGTCATCATAAATGGGGACGGAACCCGTCTTTTCCGACTAGAAGAAGGAGATATCCCGGTTGGTGAATATTTGCCCCAGAAGAACGAACCATCTGAACAAATTGAAGGATTCATTAAAAGGTTTCCAAATCGTCCGGTCTTTATCACTGGTTTTCATTGTGTCGGTATGAGCGTTACATTTATCAATGAAAGAATCGGGAATTTTGATAATGTAGTGTTTTCTCACGAACACTACACCGGAAACCCCGATATTCTCTATCAATTGTGTAGATTCCTTTTCAATCACACAAGTTGGAACACTTCATCTCGGGAACTCATCAAAAAAACAAGGTTGTATGTGACCAGCAAAAATATTATTGAACACTGTTTGGACTACGAAAAACAGATAGACAAAATAACAGATGAAATGACTGATTCTCTGAGGACGAAGTATGAAGTTCAGGGGGATATAAAGATTAAAGAAAAGAAAATCCCAAAGGAATTTGCATACGATGGGCTACTTCCATTTTCCAAAGTTTCCATCAAGAAGGTTACAGTTGATGATGAAGATGATGTGGATTCTGGTCTTAAAAAAATCAGAGAAATCTATAAGGAGTGGATGGGTAAAGAGTTGAAGGGAAGAGCGATGCCTTCAAAAAATGAAGAAGGATTTTACGAGTGTTCAACGACTACTAATAAATGTGTTTATGAAGAACCGAAAAAGCTGAAGAAGACTCTTGGGAGTTGGAAGGCGACATCTAATTACGATATAAAGAATAACAGATACCGATATGCCCGTGTATATGTGGCATATGAAGACAAGGATGATCCGAATGAATATACATGGTTCATTCGAAAGATGGAGATCAAGAGATGTGAAGAAGTAAAGTCATTTTGGAGATCAAAGGAATAAAGAATATTATAAATTAGGAAATTTAATTCTTTCATTAAATTTTTTATGTTCTTTATGTATTAAATTTGATAAATCCTTTAAAGATCTTTAACAGAAAAACAATTAACAATGGCGTTCATTCAAAATATTTCATTTGATGCGCTTGAAGGTCCAGATGACTCTACTTTTGAGTGGCAGGAGAAGATCGGGGAGAAGCTCCTGGTTGAGAAAACTGTGCAAGAATTGGTGAATAGGGTTGTTGAAGAATCGGTGGCTAATCTCCCTGTTGCGAGAGTTCTCTTCCCTGAACATGAGGAAAATGAAGAAGCTTCGGACATAGAACTTTTAGATGATGACAGGTTGGTGCGACCGATCGGCGATTACGATAGAATGTGTGAGATCTGTTGTCATAGCGGGTGGACTATCATGGAGAGAATCGTGAAAATAGACGGAACGTCGGTAGATAGTCTTAGAGAATATCAGGGTCGCGTTATTTGTGGGTGTTGTGAAGAAATGCTTTGTTCACCACATGATGAAGACGTTCGGTGCACCAACTGCTTTCTATCAGGAAAGATGGCCAAGAGATATGGTATTCTCATGATCCCGACGGCCCATTCGGAACATATGTGCTCGGTATGTAATGAGAATTATCCGGATATACTGGGATATGAAACGGGAGAATCTGGTGAATGGGAACAACTACTGGATGGTTCTTGGGTATTGAACGGAGAAATTTATGATGATGAAGATTATGAAACCTATACAGGTGAATACGAAAATGAAGAAGTACCGGAGAACAATTCTGAAATTGCAAAGGAGATAAAGGCTTCAATTTATGAAATAGGAGACTGGGTCTTTAGCAATATCCAGGACAAAATTAGTGAAGGTGAATATCTAAAAGTCATGGATCTTCTACAGAAAGTGACAAATGATGTAAATAGATTGTAGATTCAGGTGGATTTAAATTTTTTATGTTCTTCTATGTAAAATTTGATAAATCTTTAGAAGATCTTTTAACAACAAATATAAAATGATTGAGACAATCCTATATTTTCTGTCGGTGATCTGTGCTATCGCTTCCCTCTGCTAATAACGAAGAAGTGAAATGAGTTCATGGGCCGCGGTATCTAGTTCGGATGTTATTGGGGGACATTTACAACCCTGCTCGTGCAAGAAATGTGAAACCCTTTCTGTTTATAGTTCAGAGAAACAATTAGATAAGAAAAAGCTTTTAGCTGTAGTGAAAATTCAAAGAGTTTTAAGGCAACAGCTTCTTAAAAATAAAAAACCTGAAGAAGAACCCGAGAACAAAGAACCTATATCAAGGTAATATCAAAACAATATGAAACATTTATGAAGAGAGCGGAAAATGCAAATCCAATTATTATTCGTGAAGCATTCATTGAAAAAGAACCGGAACCCGAACCAGAAGAAGAAACAATGTACACAAGGAAAAAAACTATATAGGAGAAGATAAAATGATATATTATTCCTTTCTTTGAACTTTTTTATTTTTTTTGATGTAAAATTGAAGTAAATTTGATTGATATGATTGATGAAATAGTATCAACAATACTAAAAGAATTTAAAAAGTTCCCTTTATCTATTAATTTTTCAGAGACTTCACCTGAAAGAATCGGAGAGTTTAGGGTTGCCGTGGTTATCATGGCCTTCTGTGATTCTCATCTCTTCAACATTGGCGAAGATGGTCACGTGTATCACAAGACAGATGGTTCCACCTGGGCAGAGAAAGTCATTGATGGAGTAGATCTGGATCTGACCATCATGTGGGGTTCGGGGAGAAATGACGGAGAAAACTGGAAAGAAGAAGAAACGGGTGAAGTGGTGGTGGGGTCCAGGAATTCTTCAGAAGAAGTACACGAAGTCATGAAGACATGGGGAAAAGAAAGAGGAGAAGGTAAGTTTCGTAGAGAAAAGAAGATTCCTCAAAAGAAGATCAAGAAATATCCGACAAAGCCGAAGCCAAAGAATTCTTGGCACAAAAGGCTATCGAAAATTGCTAGAGAGTTGGATATGGAAGAAATCGGTTCCCACACTGAAGAAAGGGCAGTACAAGAAATCGGAGACATTTACGATGAAATAGCAACAGCGAAGGAACAAGAAGAAGAAGCATACTGGGAATATTGGAAACAGGAGGTAGAGGAAAATCCAGGAAATTATGCAGTAATTAGTGTGAAAATCCTTGTAGATAGAGACGGAGTTTCTGTCCATGATATCGATGCGGGGGGAGTAAAAAGATGTCAAAGAAGCAGACACTTCTTCGGGAGCAAATTTTACCGAGGGGTTATGGAAATGTGGGACGAGTTGCCTTCTACTGCTTTTGCGAAAAGTCCTTGGCGTTTTAGTATGCCTGGATTTTCATTCCAGACATACGATTTCTTCACATACTGGGATGAAGTGCGAGAAATGTATGTGTGGAATAGTATGAACAAACATTCTTGGATGTGTGGGGGATGGAGGGAACATTTTGATTACTATCCAAATATAGACAAAATGAGGGAAATCTTTTGCCTAGATAAACAATTTCTTCCTTTTAAGGAGATTGGTACATTGAGTAAATGGATAAATGGTATTGAGTGGTCCACAGTATGGGTCAGGATGGATGAGATCCGTACAAGATTTCATGGTGGAAGAGAGCACACATACTTTGGTGGTGATGATTTTGAGAATAGATCACGGGAAGGTACTGTTTATACAAAAAATCTTTCAAATTATCAGATTCCCCGAATGAAATATCTTAAATAATTATAAGATCTTTATACACTTTATAAAATTTTTTATGTCTTAAAGTAATATTATTGAAAAATTTGATAAGATCTGTTAAAGGTTTTACAACAAACAAACAGAGGTGAATTACTCTTAATCAGCAAGAAGAGTAGGAGAACATGGCGATTCCGATGTGGCAGTGTATCTACGATCCGGAGTCAGATGAAGAACATATGAGATGCCGATGGATACCAGAAAATTCAGGTCAGGCCGGTCATTGGGCTCACTATGAGCCATACGGGCGTGAGTCGATGGAGAAGAATATATTCATGGATTCCGTCAATGAAGAGCACTTTCTGTGGTCCGAAGCTCTAAAGGAAAAAGGTGAGAATCTCTTAAAGTTCTCTGAAGAAGTTGAAGTTTCTACAGTTGATGACCGATTGGTGACGTCAAAAGAGGAGACGTGCAAATATGATAGAGAAAAGAAATCTAGTTATGTTTTTGCGCATATGCTCGGAGAGTATGTGGAAAAATTTGATAGAGTAGAGAGGCCGAACTTCTTTAAAAACGCAATGACGAAGAAATGGACAGAAGATAAAGGACTTATGAAGAGACTTGCTCCACGTTTCAAGAGAGAGAATCACAAGCTTAGAGAATCTCCGGACTACAAGTTGGCTCTTGGAGATATAAGTGTTAAGAATTATCCGAGACATTATTTCTTTGAAGTTTGCGATCTTTATCTTGATTATATGGAAGAAAAAGAAGAACCAGAGTTTAAACTCAATCCAAACGCTGTAGTATTTGTGCCGATGAATTATGAAGTCGGTCCGTGTACATTAAGACCCCTTGTTAGACAAGCTCCGAAAAAAATCTGTGGAGCTTACCTTATAGAGAAACCTCCAAAACCCCAAGGATTTCCAGCACACAAGAGACCAAAATCTGAAAACTCATCTGTATCCAATCTTTGCTGGCAGATGAAAGGTGAAACAGATAACAAAATAGATGGTCTTGAAAAGAAACTTGATATACTGATTCAGTTGAATCATGGACCAGTCATTCAAGCAGAGAAAATTGTATAGGATATTATTTATGATTGAAATTTTTTATGTAAATTTGATTTTTTTGTGTAATATATTACAAAGAACATTTAAAGGACTAATATATAGTAAGAAATGGATTATTCAGAAAGTGGTTTTCCGGTCTTGTATTTTCCTCCTGTCAGTAGTGAGGGTGGTCGCCCGTTGATGGTCTCTCTTTTGATTTCCAACAATTTAGATCTGTCATACTTTAAGAAACACGGGGACTGTGATCTAACAAAGATGTCGGATGAGAGGCATTCACTCTATGTAGAAACACAAGGGGAACATATAGAAGCGGGTGTCAAGGAGTGTGTTGAGGGTATTCTTGATGTCATTACTGAATGTGTGGAAATTTTTGAGGGAAGCTGTTGCTCCCGGGAGAGCACCGATCAATTGATATTAGAGGAATACCATTGCAATCAGGTAAAACTTCAACAAGATACAATTAGTAGATGTACTCGGGGTACTGATACGTTGAGATACTGTGAAAACTGTTCATTTGACGAAGAAACGATTGAAACAAGGAACCGGGATATGAATAATGATAATCTATGGTTTCATTATCATAAGAGGTGGGGTTGTTCAAAACTCTGTTGCTTATCTTGTTTACTTCATGAGGATAGAAAAGAAGAATTGGAAGATCCAGAATCAACTGTAGATGATGCTGCTGTTTGTGAAACATGTGGATTATGCGAACTAATGGAAGATGTAGATGGAGATACTCTAGAAGGAACATTTACTCTGTGTGAAACAAATTCTTCTACTTGTCCTCATGTTTGGTTGTGTTCGCAATGCTGCGAAAATGATTCAGTGTATGAAGGAGAATTTGAGAATGAAGATCTTCCAGAAGATAATTCCGAAAAGATGAAGAAAATAAAGGATGCTGTAAAAGAAGCAGGTGATCTTGTATATGACATACAAGATAAGATTTCAGAGGGAGAATATCTGAAGCTGATGGATAGTTTACAGAAGATTACAAATGAAGCAAACTCTTCTTAAGATTAAAGTATTCTTAAAATTTTTATGTAAATTTGATAAATGTAAGTATCTTTATTACAATAAATATTGAGAGAAAGATGCTTCAGAAAGGGATTCATGTTGCGATCGTGAAAACTATTGTATTCCTCTGTTCACACGTCGGGATAGAGAGGAAGAAGACTTGGCCTGGAACAAGTTACATTTATGATTATGATAGCTGGGTAGCTGAGGGTAGTCCAAATCCGACCGGTTCTATTTCGTCTTCATCCATTCCAGAGATCCATCCTATTACGATACTTCGTATTCTGAAAGATTTCTTTGGTCTTTCAGATATTCATGAGAAGCTTGAGATATCTATTACTCGTGGACGAAGGGACAATATAGATACGATCATGGGCCATTCTTCGTACCGAGAAAGGGAAGATTCGACGATGGAATTCTTTAATGGTTGGAGATATGATGGATATAGTCCTAATCGGAGTGAAATATATGGAGGATTATCCGTTGGACCAGGACATGTTGGACCAGCATCGCAAAGATACCTTAATAGTGTAGGCGCAGAAGATCTAGTTGGTACTCCAGAAGATATTAATAATTACTATATGAGATGGGGATGTGAAGGGGATTTTGTTCATAAGAAAAATGAAGGCATAGGAAGATCATATACGGGTGAAACTGAATGGACTGATTTGGGAGAAGGGGTAAGAGAAAGAATGATGTCCCATAACTTCTCTCAAATATATAGACATGAAGATATACATTCGGATAATCATCCTTATCTATTATTAGATAATACTATTACAAATCTTTCAAAGAGTGAAAAGATCAATCTTATTTCTACATTTTTGAATAAACTTTGTGAAGATTATGATGGAGAAGAAGGAAATTCGCCGGTAGACAGGGTAACGTGGTATGAAGTTTCCGAGTTTATTAAGTTTTACCATGATATTTGGTCAAAAATTGGAGATACAGAGGGAGATGAAGAATGTTGGATGGAAGAATTTTATTTTAGGGAACCATTAACATATAGGAATCATGCATCATCTAATATATATGATATATCCGGTGTCTGGCATTCAGACGATGGTGGAAAGTGGTCTGAAAACTTTGAGACAATTATGAAATTAGGAATTAATGATTGGAGAAATTCAATATGGAAAAAGAAATATGATACATATCTTCAGAGAATTTTTGAAGAAAATAATATATTATTATATGAAATGATTGAAGAAAGAAGGGAACAGCCCTATAATGCGGAACAAAATGGCCCAATAGGTAGATTAGGATCGTATTCGGGTGAAATATTGGGCGAAACAAGTTCAGATGAAGAAGTTGAAGAAAATAGTTCTTCTAGAGATAAAATAAAATCTATAATGGAATATCTCTTTGAAAATACTGAAAAAATTTCAGAAGGAATATATCTTGAATTATCAGATAAGTTAAAAGATCTCCATGAATCTTTGTAGGTGATTCATTTAAAATTTTTATTCATTTAAACAAATTTGATTTTTTTATTATCATTTGAAAGCAAATGGATTTAGAAATGATTGAGGAAATCATTATATTATTAAACAATCTTCTCGCTTTTGTCTTGATACTCTTTGGTATTAAGGGAGTCTGTATTCACTAAAAGAAAATACTTAAAAATTTGATAGTTTTGATATATATAATTATACTAAGTTAGACAGAAAGGCTAACTTTGGTTCCATTAGCTCAGTGGTAGAGCGTATGAAGTATTTCATATGGCCGTGGGTTCGAGTCCCACATGGAACACCGCGCCGACCCAAGCATTGTTCTAATATCCTGCAGCGTTGCGGTATTAGACTGACCGGTACTGTTTCCCGAAAGGGGTTCTTTTAAAACTATTTCCGGCATGCACTACGTCAACGCAAACAAGCTGGTCTAGCTCAAGTCGTCATTATGACAAACCCAGGCTTTTCACCTGGGGACGTGGATAGAGCGCAGGGCTTTTAACCCTGGGGTTCCTGGTTCGAGTCCAGGGGTCGGCATTTGTCACATTAGGTATCAGATGGTAGATCCCCGCGGGTTTTGTCCTGTGGAGTCATGGGTTTGAGTCCCATATGTGACATAAAGTCCTCATTTGAGGCATTTTTTTGTAAAATTTGATAAAATTAAATTATAACCTTATTTAAAGAATTAAATAATTATAATTATGTTTCCATCAGTCAGAATTCAGGAAGGATGGGAGAGTCCCTTTCATCTAGAATTAGATCTAGAATTTTGTCCCAATGAGGAATGTCTCAATGTTTTTAAAATATTGAGAAGTGGGTGCACGAGCGATTGTGACGCAGATATTATCTATCTAACTGATATTGTGATATCTAGAATTCATGAAAAAAATTATAGTATAAAGACCCTTGACAGGATTGATCCATTTTTCATTCTTGTACGAAACACGTTTCAATATCTAAATTCAAGAAAATATGAAGAGGTTTTCAATTCAAGGAGGATTTATATTCATGATATTTTTAATAATTACTTGAAAAATGAACCTCTGGATATTTCTCCACATCCAGTTAGTCCCACGAGTCCTCCTACAGTAGAAACGAAGAGTAAGATAAAAAGTTTAAAACTGCTTGTAAAAGAGGTATCTGTTCCAAAAATAATGAAAAAGGCAAAAAAACAAAATTAATCTGTAAATAAAAAATTTGATAGTTTGTATTTTTTATGTTTCAACATATAAATAAGAAAGAGATAATTGAATTAAAAGACTTACAACTAAATAATCTTTAAAAGTTTACAGAAGTTTCAGAGTAAAGTTCAAAGTTCAGAGTTCAGCAGTACATCATGGCTTGCAACTACGAATCAATTCGCTCCTCTATGGTGGACTACTCCACCATGTGGAATGGTCTCATGCCCAACAAGTCTCAAAGGGCTCTGTTCAAGGAGGTCATCCCCAAAGATGATAGTGATTTTACGGAAGTTTTCAGATCAAGTGGACTAAGCCAACTGTTCACAGGTGAACGTCTTCGTACAGTGGAAGGATTCAATTGTAATGCTCTCTATCGGAGTGTTCAAGATATGCCTGATATCATTGTTTATGATGACGGCAAGTGCCTTTCCATCTGTCCAATGGGAGAATCTGGACGAGATAAGAAAAAGAACAAGGCCGGTCATCTGATGGCGGTTCCATATGAAAATCAAGACTTTAATCTCATGCTACCTTCTACGATGGTAGAGGTTGATAATGCACAAGAACGAGTAAAGGTACTAAAGTCGGTTGTCAGCCATCTTCAAGACAATCTCCCCGTAAAGTATTGTGGTCCGAAGGTTGTTGAAAAGGCAACTCTGATGGGATTTGATCTTGAAAAGGGGATTATGGACTTTGTAGTTTATCAAGTGGTGTCTATGACGGATGAACGTTTTACGGGTCGTCCGGGATACAATCTTGTCGACAATGAGGGGGTAAAGGTTGAAAGGGATGAAGGAACTGTACGAAAGGTATTTATGGAATCATTTTCAAAGGATCTAGAGGCAAAGGTGTTTATTCAGGATCCAACAAAGAATACGCAGCTTCTATCGCATTATCATTGTTTCACCGTGGAAGAGGGGTCAATTCCGGAGGTTGTAAACTCAAATTACAAGGATGTAGATGTGATCCTAAAGGTTAAGGAAGAATTTATTCAAGATGTTCCGCTTGTTAGGACACGTACACCACCACCTCCAATTGAAGAAGAAACACTTTCACGGCAAATGTCTTCAGTATGCTAAAGTTTATATAATAAAAATTATTAAAATTCTTATAAAATTTTTTATGTAAGGTTATAATAAGATGGTAAAAACTAAAAAGAAAAAATCAAAAAAACAAAAGAGAACTATTAAAAATAGATATGAAGCAAAAAAATACATAGAGATATTAAATCTGGCATATAAACAGATAACTTCTTCTTGGCATGATATTTTTGATAAAGATGATTATTTATTATTGCCTTATATTAAACAAGGTATTAAAAAGGGATGGAAAATATTACATAATAAAAATATAATTAAAGAAATAAAATGTAACAGTTTGTGTATGACAATGGCTATTTTGAATAGTACATTGGGTAACAGAAAAAATTTAGAACAGTTGAATCCAGTTCAACAATTATATTTATTTTTTATTTCATATCTAGTAGATGATAGTAATTTATCTAAAAAGGAGGTCACATTAAAGCATGCTATACATAAAATAGATATAAGAATTATGAAAGAAAAACAAAAATTAGAAAAATATGAAAAAAAGAAAGATAATAGAAATATTAAGAAATGTAATAAATATATAGAAAAGCAAGAATCATCAAAAAAACAATTAATAGAAAGTAATGGTTTAAATAAAGAAGGGGTTTGGTCAGCATTTAAGTTAGATGTTTGTAATTCTATTGATTGTGAATATTTACATGAATATAAAATGGAAAAAGGTAAAAAATGGAATGAAAGTTATAGTAAATTTTGTTTAAATATAACCGAACTTTTTAAAGGAATTGTATGGTTAAATATGTATATGATATTTAATAGAACTACTAAAATAAAAGGATTATCTCCATATATGAATAGAATAGAACTAGATATTTTAATAAGAGATGCATTTTTTTATCAAGATATTATTTTAATACCGGATAGTTATATTTATCAAAGTGAATTATTTTATAATAATCATACAGTAGACCAAGCAAAAAAAAAGACTGTAAATGATCCTTCTTATTATCCTTTAGATAAAAAATATTGGGTTTATAATATAAATTCTAAATATGGAACTCTTGATAAAATGAAAGTTTGTAATTTACAAAATAAACATTATGTAGCGGCATTCTTATCTATACCATATGATTCTCATTGGAAATCACCAAGTGAAGTAAAAGAGAAAGAACAATATGTAAAATTTCAAAAATTCTTACAAGGGAAGAATCCTCAACCGATTTTAAAAGAAATATATAAAAGTACAAGGAAAATTGGAGATGAAGAAAAATTTGATTTACAAGAAAATATAGAAAATAGTATAACGTTACATTGGATATATATTCATAAAGATCAATTAAGTCATTATATCGGTGAATACGTATAAATGATAAAGTGTTCGGATAAAATATGTAAATGTATTTTAAGTTTAAATAAAGAAAATAATTATATAAATAGGTTTATATATAAGAAGTGTTTTGAAAATAAAAGAAAATATGAAATAATATATATTAATGAATATATGAAAAAAATAGATTTAAAGAAAATAATATCTAAAACTACTTAAAAACAAATTAATTATTAATAATGTAGAAGAGGGCATAGTATAATTGTCCAAATGGTAGCATTCCCGAGTTTGGTCAAAGGGGTATGACTCAAGATCATATGCAACATGCTTCGGGGGTTCAAATCCCCCTGCTACCAAATGTCTATAGGTCACGGTAGCTCAGCATGGTTTAGAGCGCTCGGCTTTTAACCGAGTGGTCGGGGGTTCAAATCCCCCTCGTGATAAAGATTAACTGGTCTTAAGCAGTTCGGTATGAATTATATGGGATAATTCTATATATTATTTAAATAATATACTTATCTGTAATTATTTGAAGTATCGTCAAACGCAAATTGGTAGAATTGTATGAAGAACATGATTATAATATAACCATTCACACAAGTGATAAAGTCACGGTAGCTCAGCATGGTTTAGAGCGCTCGGCTTTTAACCGAGTGGTCGGGGGTTCAAATCC
>Ga0181400_1000861_pt1 | contig 12946 bp, 15 predicted proteins | sample 23SPOviralmetaG_FD_130129 | JGI IMG/M metagenome (GOLD analysis project Ga0181400, IMG submission 130129) | Marine viral communities from the oligotrophic San Pedro Time Series (SPOT) site, San Pedro Channel, CA, USA - 23 SPOT_SRF_2011-06-22 | ecosystem: Environmental > Aquatic > Marine > Strait...
AAAAGTAGGAGCATTTATTGCACCGTCTATTGAAAATGCTTTTAAGAGAGATTTAAGACCTATTACTAAACAGCAATTTCACGGTGGATTAGATATGCCAAAAGTAAAACGTATCTCACAAGATGACATTGATAGAGGTTATACTCAAATGGAATCTCCAAAAGAAACAGTTTTCACCCCAGTAAACGAAAATAAAAAGTAAAAATGAAAAATAACTTTAACCTTACAAAGTTCTTAACAGAAAATAAATTAACTTCTAATAGTAAGCTATTAAAAGAAGATTTTGAAATGATAGACGGAGATTTCCCAGTTCACGATGCTTTTAAAAAAGCAGGTATTGATATGTCTAAAGATGTACATATTCGCATGAATGATCTTCAAGGCGGAGGAATAGAAGATGAAGGGACTAAACCAGCATCTGAAGCAGCTGATGATTATGAATACTTTAGAAAACTTCAAATTAAAGATTGGAAAGAAGCAACTGGAGGTGAAGGAGAGTTTCCTATAGTGTATGAATTCTATGGATCTAGAGAAGACGGCAGAACAGCAGAAGGAAAACCCTTAAAATTTACCTTTGGTGTTTTTGAAGGAAAATCATGGGATATATTTCAATAAATAAAAACAAAGCATGGCACAATTACTAGTAGACGTTACACCATTTAAATCAGTACTTAAAGAGTCTAAAGACAGACCAGGAGTATTTGAGGTTGAAGGTGTTATGCAAAGAGCGAAAGCAGAAAACCAAAACGGTAGAGTATACTCTAAAGACATATTAGTAAGAGAGGCTAAAAAATATATGGAAGAGTTCGTCAAAAGAGGAAATGCTTTCGGCGAATTAGATCACCCTGAGTCTCCTGTTGTGTCACTAAAGAATGCTTCTCACGTAGTTAAAGACCTATATTGGAAAGGAAATGACTTAATGGGCAAAGTTGAGTTATTAAATACACCGGCCGGTAATATTGTAAAAGAAATAATTAAAGCTGGACATACAATCGGTATATCTTCTAGAGGTACAGGCTCAGTAAACCAAACTAATGAAGGTCATCTTGAAGTTCAAGACGATTTCGATTTAGTTTGTTGGGACTTTGTATCTAATCCTTCTACCCACGGTGCATTTATGAACCCAATAGCATTACAAGAAGGAAAAGTAAAAGTATCTAAATATTCCAACTTAGATTCAATTATTAACGATATCTTAAGAGCTTAATGAAACTTTCAACTTTAATTTTAGAGAATAATAATATTAACCTTTCTCTTACAAAAGAAGAGGTACGTAAAGTATCTGTTATGGTACTAGAGAGTTATGAAAATCTAAAATTAGAATCTACGAATAATAACCAAGAGCTTTTAGCTGAAATAACAGCTAATGTTGCTTTCTATTCCTTTCTTAAAGAAGAATTTAATAAAGATAAAGATTTAAAAGAAGCTATAGAAACTGGATTCCCAGTCGTTGATGCTATGATTAGCTTTTTTGGCGGTATTAAAGACTTTCTCACTAGTACAGACTTTGGTAAATATTTAGCTAAAAAAGTAAAACAGTTTACAGATAAGTTCTTTCCTTCATTAGGTAAAGATGAAAAATCTTGGCCTAATAAATTTGTAGCCTTTACTAAAAAATTAGCTTCGGCTTTAGGACCTAAAGGAATAGCTTGGCTACTTGCTGCAAAAAAAGCAGGTAAAGAAGCAGGAGGCATAGCTAAATTCTTAAAGTTTAAAAAGCCCTCTAAAGAACAAGTGGAAGCTGCAATGGGTGTGGCTACTAAAATTTACAAAGGGTTAATGCTTATATTAATAGGTATAGCTACCATTAAACTACTAGCATTCGCAGCACCTTTTTTTAAAGCTACAATGGCAGCATCTATAAAAACATCTATAGTAGGAGCCGCTCAACAAGCCGGTATAAGCGGATTTTCTCTCGCAGGCTTTAACATTTTAGGATTGACTAAAAAAATACAGCATTACAAACATGCAGAACATTTAGGAGATCATAGTGAAGAAATAAATGGAGAGCTCAACACTCTTGCATCAGAATTAGGTGATTTAGCAGATAGTTTTTCTTAGTTTAGTAGTTTTTTGTAAATAGTATATATTTATATAAGAATATACAGTTTCTTATACTGTATCAAAACCTAATTAATTCATATTACGATTATAAATAATCGTACGAAACCCACACAAACATTTTTTATAATGGCAAACAAAGATTTATTCAAGCAAGCTATTGCTGAAGCTAAGTCTGTAAGAGAAGCCGCTATTGCTAACGCTAAAGAAGCCCTAGAAGAGACTTTAACTCCTCATCTAAAAGACATGTTAGCTGCTAAACTACAAGAAATGGACGATAAGTCTGATGAAGTAGAAGAAGTAGTAAACGAAGTCGAAGAAGAGATTGAAGAAGGATCTAAAGATAAGGACATGGATGAAGCTCCTGCAAAGGACAAAGACATGGACGAAGCTATGAAGGACGACAAAGACGAAGCAATCGAGGAAGTATCTGAAGAATTAGAAGAAATAGAGATTGCAGAAGAAGAGGAAGAAGAAGTAGAAGCTCCTGAAGAAGACGAAGTAGATATTGACGCAGAAGAACCTGCTGATACTGAGTCTAACGGAGATGAAGACCTAGCTGACCTTTCAGTAGACCAATTTAAAGATATGATCAGAGACATTATTTCTCAAGAACTCAGCCATGACGGCGGAGATCATGCAGATGATATGGATGCTGGTGATATTGAAGGAATCGGTGATGAGGCTCCTATCGACGATGAGCCTGGTACTGAAGAAGAAGAAATCGATCTTGATGAACTACTTGCAGAACTAGAAGCTACTGTAGCTGAAGGTGATCATGAGGACAAGAAAGACGAAACTGTTGAAGAAGAAACTTCAGTACAAGTTGAAGCTGAATCAGACGGCAAAAGCTATAACGTAAATAGAGTAGCTGATCTCAAAGAAGCTTTGGAAACAATTGAAACTCTTAAAAAGGAACTTAATGAAGTAAACATTCTTAATTCTAAATTACTATATGTTAACAAAATCTTTAAGTCTCAAAATTTAACAGAATCACAAAAGGTAAACATTATCGCTGCTTTTGATAAGGCAGAGACAGTTAAGGAAGTAAAATTAGTTTTCGAAACTGTAAGTGATAATGTAGGTACAACTAGAAAAGTATCTAAAACAAGAAGTTTAAAAGAACACAAAGGATCTGCATCTAAAGCTACTGGAACAACAGCTAGAAAACCAGAAGTGATTGCAGAAGTATCTGATGCTGTTCGTAGAATGCAAAAATTAGCTGGAATTATTTAATCAAATTAAAAACTAAAACATGGAAATTAATAACCTATTAGAAAGTGCTAATGGATACAAAAGCCTTCAAGCTGACTCCAATAGACTTGCTACAAAATGGGCAGCCTCAGGTCTTTTAGAAGGACTAGATGAAAAAGGTACTGCTAACATGGCTATGATTTTGGAAAACCAAGCAAAGCAAATCGTTGCTGAAGCTAACAACACAGGTGCCTCTGGTACATCAACTGGCTTTACTGCCGGTGCTGGTGAGCAGTGGGCTGGAGTTGCTCTTCCATTAGTGAGAAAAGTATTTTCTCAAATCGTAGCTCAAGACTTCGTATCTGTACAACCAATGAACTTGCCTTCTGGGCTAGTATTCTACTTAGACTTTAAGTACGGTACTGCTACAGGTGGACGTTCAGACGGAGATAACATGTACGGTAACGTAACTGAAGGAGCAACTAAAATGGCTGCTGATACAGACGCAACTGGTGGTCTTTACGGTGCTGGACAATTCGGATACTCAGTAAACGAAAAATCATTAGCAGTATCTGCTCAAGCTACTGGTTCTGCTTCTTCTAGCTCAATTGCTTATAACGAAGAAAAATTACCTTCTGATTACGCTACATACGTAGTAGACATGTCATCTGTAGCATTTGACAAAGAAGCTGTAAGATCATTTAGATTAGTATCTGCTTCTGCTGATATTACTAACTATCCTGAACTTACAACTGTATCTGGAGACAACGTAACTTTCGTAATTAAGAAAGCTGATATTACTGTTGCAGCTAACGGACAATTTGCCGGATCTGTAAAGCACAGTTTACAGCCTACTGACAACACAAGAGGAGACTTTGAAGCTGATTCTGCAGCAGCAGTTGATACTTCAATCTCTATTCCAGAAATTGACGTTCAATTACAATCTGAAGCAGTAGTTGCTAAGACACGTAAATTGAAAGCTCAATGGACACCAGAATTTGCTCAAGACCTTAACGCATATCACTCAATCGATGCAGAAGCTGAATTGACTTCACTATTAAGTGAATACATTTCAATGGAAATCGATCTAGAGATTCTTGATATGTTAATCGTAGGGGCTAGAACAACTGAAAAGTGGTCAGCTGAGAATAACAAAGTATGGGACGGAAGTGCATTTACTACTTCTACTTCAGACTTTTACAATACTCAAGGACAGTGGTTCCAAACTTTAGGAACTAAAATCCAAAAAGTATCTAACAAGATTCACCAAAAAACTTTAAGAGGTGGTGCTAACTTTATCGTAGTATCTCCAACAGTAGCTACTATCCTAGAATCAATTCCTGGATATGCTGCTAATACAAACGGTGATCAAGATCAGTTTGCAATGGGCGTACAAAAAGTAGGTGCATTAAACAACAGATTCCAAGTATACAAGAACCCATATATGACTGAGAACATTGCGTTGTTAGGATATAGAGGATCTCAATTCTTAGAAACTGGTGCAGTTTATGCTCCTTACGTACCATTAATGATGACTCCTCTAGTATACGATCCAGAAACCTTCACTCCACGTAAAGGTTTAATGACTCGTTATGCTAAGAAGATGATTCGTCCAGAATTCTACGGAAAAATATTTATTAGCGATTTAGCTACTATCTAGTATAAAGTAGAAATTTTATAAAGAGAGGCCTTCGGGCCTCTTTTTTTATGTGCTATTTATAAATAAACTATTCATAGATGGCTAATATTGCAATATGGAACGGTAGTTCAACTTTCGTAACCGGTTCTACCCCATTCGGATTTTACGATACAGATACCGAATTCCAAACCGACGCCGACAAAGTATCTAAATTCTGTGCATCACGATTAGGATTTCCCCTTATGGATGTAGAGTTAGATAGCGGCTCTTTCTATACTTGTTTTGAAGAAGCAGTTACTACTTATGGTAATGAAGTATTTAAATATAAAATTAGAGAAAACTATTTAGGTTACGAAGGAGCTTCTACAGGAAGTCAAGTAAATAACGTAGTAGTAGAACCTACAATGAATAAGATAGTTCAAATATCTAAAAATTATGGTTCAGAAGCAGGAGTGGGAGGTAACGTTACTAAATACTCAGGCTCTCTTCAACTTTCAGCTTCAGTACAGAATTACGATTTAAACGAATGGGCATCATCTCAAAGTATTGATGGTAAAATAGAAATAAGAAAAGTACACTACGAAGCACCACCAGCAATACAAAGGTACTTTGACCCTTATGCAGGTACTGGTACGGGTATACAGGGTATGTTAGATGCATTTGGCTTTGGTTCAATGAGTCCTGGTATTAATTTTATGTTAATGCCTGTATCTTATGATATGTCTCTACTTCAAGCTATCGAATTTAATGATCAAGTAAGAAAATCTGCTTATAGTTTTGAACTTATAAACAATCAATTAAAGTTATTTCCAATTCCTAACGCCTCAGGTAGTTTATGGATTGAATATTATAAAGAAAATGATAAAAGTGCTTTAAGTTTTGATGATAGTCTAGCAAATATATCTAATATAGCTGAAGTACCTTACGAAAATCCTACTTATTCATATATTAACAGTGTGGGTAGGCAATGGATTTTTAATTATACTCTAGCATTAGCTAAAGAAATGCTTGCATATGTAAGAGGTAAGTATACTCAAGTACCTATACCAGGTGCTGAAACAACTTTAAATCAAGCAGATTTATTAGGAGATGCAAGAAGTGAAAAAGAATCATTAATAACCGACTTAAGAAATACTTTAGATGCTACTTCCAGAGGAGCACAGATAGAATCTCAAGCCAAAGAAGTAGAAGATCTACAGACTACTCTTAGAGCGGTTCCAATGACAATATTTGTAGGATAATATGAAATTAATACCACTACTTTTAGAAATAGACTATAGGACTTACGAAGCTATGGTAAAAGTAACCTACGGAGAAGAAGGTAATACAGGATATGATGATGCTTTAAGAGCTTTGCCAGGAGTAACTACGGTTACCGTAGCATCACAAGATAGTGATAGCAGTTTAGCTACTTATAAGATAAAGTTAATTAGTCAAAAAGAAGCTTTAGAAGCATTCGAAGCCTTTAAAGATAACGCTACTAACAAATATAGCAACATAGTTACTATACAAGTTGGAGAACAAACAATAGAAGAAAAATAATGCTATTTGGAAGCAACAGAGATTTTAACCTCCTTACTAAGATAAACAGGGAACTACTTACTGATGTAGTTGAACAGGAGATATTATACTATAAGTTTAGTTTAGATGAAACTAACGCCAACTTATATGGTGAGGCTTTAGAGAAAGTATTTCAAATACCTGTAAAACTTAATTGTTTAATAACTAGAGGAGATCAAGTTGTGACAATAGACGATATGGGACCTGATTTAAATAGAGAAGCTTCTTTTGCATTTCTAAGAGAGGACTTAAAAAACTCTTTAGTAGTACCGGAAGTAGGAGACATACTCAACTGGCAAGAGAATTTTTACGAAGTTGATACAGTGAGAGAAAATCAACTATTCGTTGGAAGAGATAATAGTTATAACTTAACAGATTACGGTAGTAACTTCGGCAAATCAGTTTCAATCTTAGTAGATTGTCACTTAACAAGAGCGGATAGAGTAGGTATAGAAAAATAATATGGCAGGAAAACCAGCAAAACGATTCGAAGATAAAGTTAAAGGGTATAAAGAAGCTAGACCTAGCAACCCAAATCTTACTTCAAAAGCAACCCAACGTTCAGTTAGAAACGATAATAAGGGTGACTTTTCTATTGGTATAAAGGATATAGACGAATCAATTGTATTTTACTTTAACAATGTAATTAAACCTTCTGTGATACAGAATGGCTTACGTAAGAACGTTCCTGTTATATACGGTAACCAAGAAAGATGGAGTGCAGTACAGAAAGACGGTTTTTACCGAGATAGGAACGGTAAGATACAAGCTCCATTAATAATGTTTAAAAGGGAGAGCTTAGAAAAGAATAGAAGTCTAGGAAATAAAATCGATGCTGAAAATCCTCAAAACTATTATGTATTTGAGAGAAAGTACACTAATAAAAATCATTATGACAGATTATCGGTATTAACTAATAGAACTAAGACTAAAGAATACCAAGGAATAGTAATACCAGACTATGTTACTTTAACTTATTCATGTGTTATCTTTACCGATTATATAGAACAAAATAATAAATTAATTGAGAGTATTAACTATGCTTCAGATTCTTACTGGGGAGACCCTGATAAGTTTAAATTTAGAGCAATGATTGATAATTATACTACCACTACTGATGTAGCTCAAGGTTCAGATAGAGTAACAAAAACTTCTTTTACTATCTCTCTTAACGGATATATTATTCCTGAATCAATAAATGCTCAATTGCAAGGTAACAGAAAATTTTATTCTAAATCTACTTTAAAATTTGGTATAGAAACAGCAGGAGATTTAGAAACTTTAACAGCTAGAGCATCAACTCCTGAAAAAGAATCTAAAAGCAGATTCTTTGATCAAGGTTCATTTGGAGCCTCAGCAGGAGCAGGTGGAGGCGGCGGTGGCGGCGGAGACTTAACTCAGGAAATAAAAGATTACCTTTCTCTTAATAATACTGCTGTAGCTACCACTATTACAGTAAACACATCTACTGCTTTATTTTCTGGTGTAAATATAGTCACCCCACCATCTGGCTTTAATTTAGGTCAAGATGAATTTTATGCATATATTAATAATACTTATATACCTAACACACAACGTACAGTTTCTAATGAGGGTAGCGATATAAAAGTAGTATTTAACACTACTGATATATCTTATCCTTTACATGCAGACGATGAAATCGTATTAGTTGGAAAATTTGAATAAAAAATGGCATTAATATCCTGGAAACAAATATCACCTGATTTACTTGCTTACGGTAAACTAACCGGTTCTTTAGAAGTATCAGGATCTATAGTTTCTGAAGGTCATATAGTACCTAGTGAAGCAGCACAATTTGATATCGGTTCTTCGGATAAACCTTTTAGAGATTTATATTTACATACAGCCTCGTTAAAGTTTGTTAGAGAAGGAACAGTAATATCAACTATTGTAGGAGACGCAGAAGGAATAAAAATTGGAAATATAAGAATTACTACATCTTCTATTGATATTGTAAGAAATGACGGTAGTGTATTATCCACTGTTGCAGAAGCTTCTTCATCAGCTGGAGAAATAGTAGGAACCAAAGTAGACCCAGCTATATTTTCCAAAACCGGTTCATTTACATCAGCAACAACCGATGTACAGGTAACTGGTTCTCTAGCAATAAATTTGAACGGATCAACCGATACTTTTAAAATAAGCCTTGATGGGGAAGACAAATTAGAAATTGATACTGAAGGGACAGTAATCTATAAACCCTTAACAACAGCACCAACTTATAAAAATGGGGGTCTGTTCTTTTCTTCTTCTGGTGATTTTTACCTAGGAGGGTGATATTTATAAACAAAGAATACAAAACAAACATTAATAAAGATATAATATAATGGCAGAATGGAAAAAGGTATTAGTAAGCGGATCTACTATAGATGTTGCTGCTTTACAAGTAGGAAGCGCAGCAATCACTTCCACCCCCGCAGAACTTAACTTATTAGACGGAGTATCCGGATTAGTTCAAGCTGATTTTACTAAACTTGCAGCAATCGATGCTTCAGCAGCAGAAATAGATGTACTTGACGGCGTTACTGCAGGAACAGCAGCAGCTTCTAAAGCTGTTGTATTAGATTCAAGTAAAGATATAACGGGTATAAGAAATTTAACTGCAACTTCCCTTGCCGGATCAGGAGCAAGCATTACTGGTATAGTAAATGCCTCTGTAGCCTCTAATGCAGCAATAGCAGATACTAAATTAGGTACAATAACAACTGCAAATAAAGTAGGTTTAGCCGCTTTAGATATTGATGGTGGTACTGATATAGGTGCTGCTTTAGTAGATGCAGATTTAATGATTGTAGATGACGGTGCAGGCGGTACTAATAAAAAAGCTACAATGAGTAGGTTAAAAACCTACATGCAAAATGGCTTAACATTTACTACAAATACAGATACAAACACTCAATTATCAACTGAACAAGTTCAAGATATTGTAGGTGCAATGGTTTCTAGCAATACAGAAACTAATATTGCAGTAACATATGATGATACAAGTGGAAAGTTGAATTTTGCTTCTACTGATACCACTACAGATACTAACGATGATGTTTCAGTTGCTAACCTTAAAACTAGATTGGCTTCTAGCCTAGGTACTGCTACAATTGGAGATTCTAACGATACTATTGTAATTGCTGGTAACTTAACAGTACAGGGTACTAAAACTGAATTACAGACTACTAACTTAAACGTTGAAGATCAATTTATCTTATTAGATTCTGGATCTGCAGGAGGAGCTGATTCAGGTATTATCTTCGGTGGTAGTTCAGATACTACTAATTCTGGATATGCTTTAGCATGGGATGACTCAGCCGGACACTTTGGTATTTCACAAGCAATCGCTTCTGATGCAACAGCAGTAACGTTAGACGGTAAACTAGGATATATCGAAACCTCAACAGCAGTACCATCTTCAGCACCAACACGACAAGGAGTTGGGTCTATCCATGTAAAAACTGATGATGAAACTATTTGGATCTATTCTTAATATATTAAATGTGGTTACGTAAAATTATGGGTCTATTAGACAAAGTGAGTAAAGATACTAAGAAAAAAGATACAGTAAGTTTAACAAAACAGGATTGTGAGTTTCTTCTTTTAAAACTACGATCCGCTCAATATACCGGAGACGAATTTGAGCAGTTTTATACTGTATTTAAAAAAATAACAGAAATTATAGAAATTAATAAGTAAAAATTTGGCCTTCGGGCCATTTTTTATTATATTATAAGTACTATTTATATAAAAGCTATTATAGGCCGTAACAGGAAGTGGGCTCAAACGAGTAACCAACCATAATATAAGTAAAATGCCAAATTGGAAAAAACTCATTACCAGCGGCTCTGATGCTGTTTTAGGTAAACTTACCTTAGATAAATCAGGTTCAACTGTATTAGATATACAAGGAAGCCAAGGACAACTATTCTCAATCACAGACGACTTATCAGGAGACCTATTTTCTGTAGCTGATATATCTGGTATCCCGATTCTTAATGTAAATGCATCTGGGGATTCTTACTTTGCAGATCAATTAGAAGTACAAGGCCTATTAACTGGTTCTACAGCTGATTTTAGTGGTGATGTTCAAACTAGTAAAATACAGTTAAGTTCAGACACAGAGCATTTTGTTAGTTTTAGTGCTACATCATTAATTGATTCAAGCACTACTGTTGATACAACTGTAATATCAGGAAGAAGAGTAGATATTTATGCTTATGATGATATTAAATTAAGATCTGGAACATCAGATAGCATTTTCCTAATGTCAGGAGGTAGTAATACATTAACGCTTGACAATAGTAGTAACGCAACTTTTGCAGGTAATATTGCTGTTGCTGGAACTGTAGATGGTGTAGATATAGCAGCACTAGCTACTGCAAACACGGGTGATCAAACGTTACCTACAGATTTTGTATCAGCTGCAAATGGAGGTACTTTTGGAGGAGCAATTACGGCATCAGCCTTTGTAGGTGATGGATCTGCTTTAACTGGCGTATCAGTTGCAGAAGCAACTACAGTAGTAGACAGTTTTTCTAGTCAGACTTCTGTTGCTACAACACATAATTTTGGTACTAAGAACGTTTTAGTAAACGTATATGATAGTAATGATGCATATATTATTCCTTCCTCTATAACAACTACAAATGACAACACTGTTACTACTACATTTAATGTTTCAACGTCAGGTAGAGTAGTAGTTGCTAAAGGAGGGCATATTGTAGGAGGAACCTCAGCTAATCCACAACACAATTCTATTGGAGTAGGTACAGCAGCCTCTACAACTGCTGGAGAAATAAGAGCAACGAATGATATTACTGCTTTTTACTCTTCAGATAAAAGATTAAAAAGTAATGTTACTAATATAGTATCACCTTTAGAGAAACTTAATAAAATTAACGGTGTTACCTTTGATTGGATAGAGACTCCAGGTGTACATTCACATACAGGTAGTGATGTTGGTGTAATTGCACAGGAAATAGAAGAAGTACTGCCAGATATCGTTACTACTAGAGATAATGGGTATAAAGCTGTAAAATACGACAAGTTAGTTGCTTTATTAATAGAATCTAATAAAGAACTAAATAAAAAAGTAGAAGAATTACAAATAAAAGTAGATAACTTACTAAAAATATAATAAATGAGAATAGATGACGGTACTTTTAACGGGAATGTTACTGTAACAGGTGATATTACAGCATTTTATTCTTCAGATAAAAGATTAAAGGAGAATATTACTCCAATCGAAGATGCTACTGGAAAAATAAAGCAAGTAGGAGGATATACTTTTAACTGGAAAGAAGGTATAGAAAATATAACTACTAAGTCAGGTAAAGATGTAGGTATCATTGCTCAAGAAATAGAAACAATTCTGCCGGAACTTGTAATAGAGCGGGAAGACGGATACAAAGGAGTTGATTACCCTAAATTAGTTGCTCTTTTAATAGAATCTAATAAAGAACTAGTAAAAAGAATTGAATCACTAGAAACTAAGGTAAAATAAGTTATGGCGATAAAAAGAGGGCCTAATATAGTAACCGATGGATTATTTTTAGCCTTAGATGCGGCCTCACCTAGATCTTATTCTGGTAGTGGTACTACTATAAATAATTTGCCAAATAATTCTTATAGTGGAACCTTAAATAATGCTACAGTAAGTAATGGTGCTGTAGTTACTGATGGGTCAAATGATTATATTAGCGTAAATTATGGAAATGGTGTAAATCCTACTACGCAAGATCTTAGTTATGAATTATGGGTAAAACAAACCACAGCTGCTACAGATTTATTTTTAGTTCAAGGAAACTGGTCATCAAGTAATAGATTTTATGTAGGTTTGAATGGGGGTAATTTAGGTTGGGGTTTACAAGAACGAGGATGGGCATCGAATAATACAAGCTTTTCTCCTACTCTTAATGATTGGTTTCATGTAGTTATAACATTTAATGGTTCTACAGCTCTACTTTATGGTAATGCAGAACAGCAAGCTAGTGACACTACTTTAACTAGTTATACATTTAATCAAGATTTAGTATTAGGATCAGGTAGACCAACTGACGGACAATATGATTGGTTTGGTGAATTCGGACCTGTTAAAGTATATAATAAAACTCTTACAGCAGATGAAGTATCACAAAATTATAACGCATTAAAATCAAGATTCGGATTATAATGGGAACATACGGAGGACCACCTATAATACAAGATGGATTAATATTTGCTATAGATGCAGGAAATCCCGAATGTTTTACTTCTGGAGCAACTACAGCAACCTGTTTAGTATCAGGATTTAATTGTTCTGGAGCAAGCGGAACTCCAGGAACTGGTACTCATACACCTAACACTGCTAACTTTCCTGTATATAATTCTACAAAAGGCGGGGTATTTGACTTTGTTGGAAGTAAGGGAATAAATATAGATGGAAATTTAGGAAGTACAACATCTTCAGCAATCTCTATGTGGCTCTACAAAAACTCTTCTGCT
>Ga0181400_1000864_pt1 | contig 12895 bp, 14 predicted proteins | sample 23SPOviralmetaG_FD_130129 | JGI IMG/M metagenome (GOLD analysis project Ga0181400, IMG submission 130129) | Marine viral communities from the oligotrophic San Pedro Time Series (SPOT) site, San Pedro Channel, CA, USA - 23 SPOT_SRF_2011-06-22 | ecosystem: Environmental > Aquatic > Marine > Strait...
AATCAAGGAGCTAGCACTAATGACGCAAAACAGGATGTAAAGTCAGTTGGTAGTAATTCTGCAGAAAGAGCTGAGAATGAGTTTCAAAGGTGGGGCGGAAGAGATGAAAACGATCCAGAAATGAAAGATGTTTTATCAGCTTATTGGAAAAATGCTAAGTCTTCTACAGATTTTGGTGCATCGCAACCTTGGAGTGCAGCATTTATATCTTATGCTGTTAGTCCACCAGAATCTCCCGACCCAGCATTTCCTAGATCGACCGGTCATGTTACATATATGAAATCAGCAAAAAATGCAAGGGATGCTGGAAAGAAAACTGGGTATGTTGCATACAAGCCTTCAGAATTGGAAGGTGGGCCACAAAGAAATGATATTGTTTGTACACCTAGAGGTGGCGGTAGCTATGATGGTTGGGATAATATTGGCCAGAAAAATCATTGTGATATATTTGTTGGCAATAACGAAATGATAGGTGGTAATTTAGGAAATACGTCAAAGAAGAAAACTTACGATTCCAACAAGGCATCGATGATTATAAAGAAAATATCAGAGTCTGATATTAGAAAAAATATAAAAAAATTATTACTTAAAGAAGTTGAGGTTGGTGATTTTAGTGGTGGTGAATCATCAGGAACATCAAAATCTAGTTCTGATTCTGGTGCTATTCACGTAACTGATCCGGTTAAGATTGTTGGTGGTGGCTATCCAGAAAAAAATGTTCGTGCTGTTGAGTCAGCGATGGAAAAAGAAGGTATTACTAATAAATTTTTAAAAATAGCTATTTTAAGTGTAATAGCAAAAGAATCAAACATGAAACCGAAAGATGAAAAACCTTACAGTAATACATCTAATTCACGTATTAGAAAAATATTTGGTAAGCGAGTACCGAAAGACGATGCATCGCTTGACATTTTGAAGGCAGATCCTAAAGCTTTTTTTGATAAAATCTATGGTGGGCGTTACGGTAACGCTCCTGATGAAGGTTACAAGTATCGAGGTAGAGGCTTTAATCAGATTACGTTTAAAGCCACATATAAAAAAATGGGTGAATTAATTGGCGTTGATCTAGTTAGTAATCCTGATAAATTAAATGATGTTTCTGTTGCAGCGAGAGTTGCTGTTGCATTCTTATTAAAAAGACTAAAAAGACATGCTTCTAACTATAATGATGTTACTACTCAGGATAAAGCTAATACTATGACAGCGCGGGCAAATGCTGGATGGGGAAAAGTACCTGGTGTAAGTAGTTCTGTGGATCGTGCAATATCAAATACAAAAGAGCGAAATGCTCACTTTAGTTACGGATCTTCTTCTTCTAAAATCGCCTAACTGATTCATAAATAGCTTTTCTCATCGGATCACTTTTTGCAAATAACTTTATAAGCTCACCAGCTTTTGAATTAGCTTGGTCTTCATGAAAACCGCCTGCATCTCTAATCGGACCTTTTAAAATACCAATCTGGTCTTGCATCATATGTGTCATTTCGTGTGCAACTGATCTTAAGACATCTGCTAGTGCTCTTTTTCTGCAATATACTTTACAGCAATTGTTACCTACTTCGTAAAGTGCAGTTGTTGATATACCGTGAGGTTTACGAGAATTAACCAGGTGAACCTCAAAATCACCTTCTATTGGTAAACTATCTGCGCAAAACAGAATAAACTCTCCAGCTAATTTCATTTGCTCTGGATTATAATTTAAGTCTTCATCAACGTATAGATTCATAATTCACCTTTTTACTTAATATATATCTACTGTTTCTTCAACTGTTTCAACAAGAATATTAAGAGTTTCTACATGAGGCCCCATAGAAACGTTTTCAAAATTGACAGCAGCAGCTACTAATAATGAAACTAATTCGCCTTCTTTATTGTATACAGCAGAGCCACTACTTCCAAAGGTTGCTGGTACAGTAAATACACAGTTCAATCCCTCACAACCTGCAAAATTACCTGTAAACATTAATCTTGTGTTAGGCGATGCCATTCCATCAGGTGCTGCTACATTATATAACTCCTCACCTATTAATGGCATGCTTTTTGCTATTTTTGTTTGAGTATATTTTTCACCTTTAAATCTTAAAGATTCTAACAAACATAAGTCTGCTTTTTTGCTTGACGTTACTATACTAGCCAACCTAGAAGATTCGCCTATGAATATTCTTATTTTTAATTCTCCCATCATTTTTTCAATATCTGAACTTTCACAAAAGTGATTTGCAGTTAAAACAAATATGTGTGATGTCGATGATGATAGAATTACACCTGATGCAGAAGCCACAGGTAAAACATTAGAAATTTCTGGGCAACTCTGTTCATTATCAGGAACACAGAAACTATGAGACTCCTTGACCAGAAAAACAAAATTTTCTAATTTTGACTGGTGTGTTTGTACAAACACCGAATTAGTTGTTTCTACTGGCTTTTGTTTTCCGTAGCAACTAAAAAATTGCGTTAACACTAAAAAGCAAAATCCTGTTAATGATATCATACCCCACCCCCCAATAATGTAAGACTTTATTTTTTCCATAAGTAATACCTCATATTTTAAGTATGCGAAAAGTGCAACAAAATATTTTGTATAGTATAATAAATTATATCCAAGGAGGAAACAATGGCTATTCGCTTAGGCTACGCATGCATTAACATGCACTTACAGAAAAATTTCAAAGTGACCACCAACCGAGGCATGATCAAAAGAACATTCAGAGCAAAGGGCATTAGTTATGCTTCTGAGCTAGCAGAACACAATACTAGGAATATACTTCCAATACTTAAGTGGAACAGACAAAATAATATTGAAGTTTTTCGTATGTCATCTTGTCTCCTGCCCTGGGGTTCTGAGTATGAGATTGAAGACTTGCCTGATTATCAAAAAATTAAACAAAATCTACATCAAGCTGGTGAATATGCAAAACAAAATAATATACGTTTATCTTTTCATCCTGGACCTTTTAACATTCTTACTAGTCCTAAACCTCGGGTTGTCGCTGGTTCTGTTACTGACTTAAGGATGCACGGCAAGTTAATGGACTTAATGGGTATGCCTAGAAATAGGTGGTCAAAAATAAACATTCATATTGGTGCCACTTACGGTGATAAAAGATCAGCAATCGACAGATGGTGCAAAAATTATGATCTATTACCAGACAATGTCAAGTGTCGCATCACACTAGAAAATGACGACAAAGCATCAATGTATAGCACAAAAGATTTGTATGAGGTATATCAGCGGCTAGGTGTCCCTATTGTGTTTGACTATCATCATCATAAATTTTGTACTGGTGATCAATCAGAAGAAGAAGCTTTAAAACTAGCAGCTTCTACTTGGGGTGACGTAACGCCACAATGTCATTATTCTGAGTCTAAAGCACTTAATGAGAATTTAAATGTTAAACCTCAAGCTCATAGTGATTATATTTTACAGAAAGTAAATGACTACGGTTTAGATTTAGATGTAGTCTTTGAGGCAAAAGCAAAAGAGCAAGCGATACTTAAGTACCGTGAAATGTACGGAGATGAAAATTGTCAATTAGCAGCAAAATAAAACAACACCTACCACACAATGAACTAAGTGTTAAGTTGTGGAAAGAAGATAAACTAAAACCTGATATTAGAGAACAACTGCTTGAAATATCCGATGCTTTCGTAGATTACTTAGGTATTTCTATAGATGTAATTGATGTGACTTTCACAGGGTCATACGCAAACTACAACTACACACCTTACTCAGACATTGACCTGCATATTATGGTCGATCCTAAGTCTATTAATCGTGACGTCGATTTAGTTGAAGAATTTCTTAAAGCTAAAAGACAATTTTGGAATGATCGCCATGACATACGTGTTTTAAATATTGAAGTTGAATTGTATGCACAAGATGTTGATGAAGAACATGCTTCGAGTGGCGTATATTCAGTCAAGAATGATGAGTGGATCAATAAACCTGATAAGTTTCGTACTAGTTTTGACAAAAGAAACGTATCACGGAAGGTGAAGTACTTTAAAAAGCAGATTAGTATGGAAATTGAAGAAGCTAAAATGAATAGAGACACAGCAGGCCTTGGGAGGATTATAAAGAAAATTCGTGATATGCGTTCAGCCGGACTCGAAAAAAGCGGTGAAATGGCCGACGAGAATATTATTTATAAGATACTGCGTAGCGAGGGAGATATACAAAAACTTTATGACATGCGCGATAATGTTTTTGATGTGGATTTAAGCCTTTAAGACTAATTTAATCTTGACATTATTCTTTTTAAAAGATCTTTTTCTCTATCAGATGCTAGCCTTTCGCCAGTTGTTCCTTCAAATCCTGTGTGATAATGATCTGGTCGATTAAAAGTTCGTTTTAAATATGCTGTAGCTGATGCTTCTTGTTCTGTTTCTGTTGGTATTTTCTGTAATTCTGCAACATATGTTTCGTCATCACCCACGTAATGTGTACCTGGGTCCATCTCGGATTTATATTCGCCTGTGTTCATCAGTATTCTAAAAGCCTCTTTGACATTAGCTTCATCACCTCTTAACCTAACTTCGTAGGCTGGTACTTTTATTAATGCGTTCATAATTCTCTCAGGATGAAAAGTATAGGTGTATTGATTTGATATCACTTGAAAGTAGTTGTCTGGTGAAACGCCAGGTTCCTTATGACCACCCTTAACACTGTCAGGGTGTGGACCATTATTCATAACATGTCCTATTAAAGTAACTAATTGGGCGTTTAATATATTAAGAGGGTTACTAGCAAACTTAAACTCTTCTTCATATTCCTTTGACATTAATCTGCGATCGTAGTCATCATAACTTTGTGTTAGGTCAGGAAGTGCCATGAATATCTCCTTTCCTTGATTAATTTCTTCTGGCGTGCCCTGAAGTAATTTGATAAGATTTTCTTTTTGCCTAGGCGTTAAGTTTTCTGACTCTCCAACTTTTTTGGCCATCATAGACAACTCATCGGCAGGAGCAATCATTGTTTCATTTAAATATTTATCTACAGATTCTTTTATTAAAGTTCTGATATGTCTTTTTGATATTTTCACCTTAAATCCTTATTTCTTTTTCTTTTTTCCGCCTTTACGCTTTTTAACAGACGCCCAAGACTTGCTTGGGTTGGCAGAGTTAACTCGGGCATGAGCCCATTGATGCGCTGACATTCCTTTTCTCGATCCTGAGGATAGAAATGCTGCCAGGCCTTTTCTAAATTCAGTATAAACTGACCCTCTAGTAAGGCCTCTTCTGTCTGCTTTTTTATCAAGTGACTTCTTAACAGCAGCAGATAAACCGCCACCTTTCTTCTTTTTCTTCTTTTTCTTCTTTTTCTTTTCGTCAAGGTGATTTTCTAAGTCATTTAGCATTTCGTCTAAAAGCTGTTCCTCAATCATATTATTTAAAAGTTCATTTAATTCATTAATTTGTTTAGATTCAGTTATGTATGGTTCTTCCATTGCTTTACGTACTCTTGCTGCACCTTTAACATCGCCCTTTGCATAAAGTGCTGCAGCTTTATCCAAACCTTTATCTCTAGAGCTACCTTGTGGTGCGTCATACTGACTAGGGTTTTTTCTATCTTTTTTAGGTGCTTTTCTTCTTTTCTTGCGCTTTTCTTCTAAATTGTTTAAAGGTTCTTTGCACATCTCGCAATTTGTGTCATCACCTTTCGCAACATGTCCGCATGATTGACATTCAACACCTTTTTCTTCGTTTTTAGATTTAGCTATTTTGTTTAAAACTTTATCCGGTAGAAAATCCATCTTAGTAACTTTAGGATTATTATCTGCACCTTTTTTGACGCTTCTCATTCCATTAGACTTCTTTTTTTCATTTAATTTTTGTAAATCTTTTAAAATTATCTTTAATATTCTATTGTCATCCATACCAAAAGTACCTTGTCTTTTTTATAACTAATGTTAAATTAACCTTTCCTTATTACTAACATTTATTATAATTATATAAGTTAAAGTTAAATTGAGGAAATATATGTCAGTATTTAAGAATCATAAAACAGTTGCGGACCGGTCTGCGTCAGATAGAAGAAGACACAAAGAAAAGATTGAAAAAGCAATTAAAGAAGGTATACATGATATTGTTGCTGAAGAAAGCATCATAGGTCAAGACGGAAAAAAGAAAATTAAGATTCCGGTAAGAGGTATAAAAGAATATCAATTTATCTATGGTGTAGGTAATGGTACAAAAGGAGTAGGTTCAGCACAGGGTCAAGATATTCAAAAAGGTCAAGTTGTTAGAAAACCTAAGCAGAAAGGTAAAGGTAAAGGCAAGCCTGATAAACCAGGAAATAATCCCGGAGAGGACTACTACGATGTCGAGGTTTCATTAGATGAACTAGCAAAGTACTTATTTGATGATTTAAACCTACCCGAACTTGCAAAGAAACAGAATAACACTGTGACGTCTGAGAGAATAAAAAGAAAAGGTTACCGTCCCAAAGGTATTAACGCACGTTTATCTAAGAAAGAAACTCTTAAAAATAAGATTAGAAGAAAAAATCAGGCAATCAAGAATGGTACTTTTGACCCTAATAGCGGTGAAAGATTTCCTTTTCATGAAGATGATTTAAGATACAAACATATTAAAGTGACTAAAAAGCCGATCACTAATGCGGTTATTTTTATGATCATGGACGTTTCAGGATCGATGACTAAAAGAAAAAAGTTTTTAGCAAGATCATTCTTTTTCTTATTATATCAGTTTATTAGATTTAAGTATCAAAACATCGATCTGGTTTTTATTTCACATACAACAGAGGCGAAGGAGACAAATGAAGATGATTTCTTTAAAAAAGCCTCTTCCGGAGGAACTTATATTTCCTCAGGATTAGAAAAGGCAGAGCAAATTATTCAAGAAAGATATTCACCTTCTAGTTGGAATATTTACACTTTTCATTGTTCTGATGGTGAAAACTGGTCCGAAGATAATCCTAAAGCATTAGAAAAAATGAAAAATTTAGTTAATATGAGTCAACTAGCTGGGTATATTCAAATAAAGCGATCCCAAGAAAAAATATGGGGAGATGAAATGGCACAAATATTTGAACCACTAGTAAGTGAAAAATTTAAAGTTATCAACATTAGAGACAAAAAAGATATTTGGCCTCAATTTTCAAAGTTGTTTGGAGGAAAATATGAGCTTATCTGAATATTCGACAAAAGACTTAAAAGAGTGGGATGATAAAATATGCGAAATAGCTAAGAACTACGGATTGGACTGGTTTGATATTAATTATGAGATCTGTGATTATTATGAAATGATCGGGCATATGTCTTATCACGGCATGCCAAGTCACTACAACCACTGGTCATACGGTAAAACTTTTGAAAGAACGCATTTAAACTACAATATGGGACAAAGTGGTTTACCATATGAGATGATTATTAACTCAAACCCATCAATTGCCTACCTTATGATGCAAAATCCACTTTATTTGCAAATACTGATCATGGCACATTGTGTTGGGCACAGTGACTTTTTTAAAAATAACAGGTGTTTTAAAGATACAGACCCGGATCATATTGTCTCTAGAATGAGAAATGCTAAAAAAAGAATCCAAAGTTATATAGAAGATCCGTTAATAGGTCAAGAAAAAGTTGAAGCTTTCTTAGATAATTTACACGCAATAAAATATCAAACAAATAGATACGGTGTGCCTAGGCAAACAAGAGCTGAAATTAAAAACATAGAAATTAGAAGATACAATACATACAAAGAAAAAGGTATACTTTTGGATTATGAAGTTTTAGAAAATAGAAGACTATTAAAACCTGATCATGACATGCTTTCTTTTTTTACTGAGTATTATCCTGATAAGTTTACAAATTGGCAGCTTGATTTACTTGAGATTGTGAAACAAGATAGTTGGTATTTCATGCCGCAAATCCAAACAAAAATTCTAAATGAAGGTTGGGCTTCTTTTTGGCATTATAAAATACTTCATGATTTAAAATTACCAGATTCAATGCACTTACCTTTTCTTAAAATGCACAATGCTGTTGTCAGACCCCATTTAGGTAGTGTCAATCCATATCATGTTGGATTTTATATTTTCCAAAAAATGGAGAGAGAGCATGGTTTAGAAAAATGTTTTGAGGTTAGAGATAATCATGATGATGTAGCAGCTTTAAGAATGTTATTAGATGAAGAAGATTTTAGAGAATTAAATTTTTTCGCATATGAAAACAAAAAAGATGGAAGCGCTATAGTTTCTGAAGTGACTGACCATGATGACTGGAAGACAGTTAGAAATGAACTTATAAGAAACACCGGTATTAATATGATACCTCACATATATGTTGATAGAGTCGACGCTGACGGTTCTTTAGTGCTCAAGCATGAGCATGACGGCAGAGACTTAGATTTAGACTACGCAGACAAAGTGATGGATCATGTTAGACAAATATGGGACAAAGAAGTTAAACTTTTTACAATAATAGAAGAAGAAGTTTGGGAAATTTAAGTATTTTACGCCGAGAACGTATTAATTAATATATGAACCAGGAGATATAGATTTATGGCACGCAAAAATGAATTTTTAAACCTCATTAAAAAACAACGAGACGCTAAAAAGACAAAGAGATTTGAAGGAACTTTTCTAGAGTATTTAGAATTAGTTAAAGATAACCCGCAGTCAATTAAACTAGCACATCGAAGACTTTATGAGACAATCAAAGACAGAGGATTGGAAACTTTGGACGTAGACTCTGAAAAATACAGAGATATATTCAACGGTGATAAGATCAGAACCTACGACTATTTCGAAAAAGAATTTTTTGGAATGGAATCAGTTATTAATAAACTGATGAGGTTCTTGAAGTCGGCAGCCTTCAAAGGTGAAGAAAGCCGACAGGTTCTTCTTTTAATGGGACCGGTAGGTGCAGGAAAGTCAGCATTAATCGATTCAGTTAAGCGTGCTTTGGAAGACGCTGAAGAGTACTACTACTTAGAAGGTTGTCCAATAAGAGAAGAACCTCTTCATCTATTACCTAGGAGCCTAAGAGGTGATTTTGAAGATATCTTGGGTGTCCATATTGAAGGTGACCTTTGTCCAGTATGTCGCCACAGATTAATACACGAATTCAACGGTGAATATGAAAAATTTCCTGTAAAACAAACAGGATTTTCTCAGAGAGGTAGAAGAGGAATATCAGTAGTACCACCCATGGATGCTAATTCCCAGGATGTCTCTGTGTTAATCGGAACTGAAGACATTAGTAAACTAGATCTTTATCCCGAAGATGACCCTAGAGTCCTTTCTCTTAACGGTGCGTTTAACGTGGGTAACCGCGGGATAGTTGAATTTGTAGAAGTGTTTAAAAACGAAATTGAATTCTTACACACAATGTTAACTGCAACCCAAGAAAAACGCGTACCTTCACCAGGTAAGAACGATATGCTTTACTTTGATGGGGTTATATTATCTCATTGTAATGAGTCAGAGTGGAACAGATTTAAATCTGAACATACTAACGAGGCTATTTTAGACAGGGTACTTAAAATTGAAGTTCCTTATGTATTAGAATTACATCAAGAACAAAAGATTTATGAGAAGATAATCGGTAAATCAGACTTCAGAGGCGCCCATATTGCTCCTCACACTCTTAAAGTAGCATCAATGTTTTCAGTGATGTCTAGACTCCAGCCGTCTAATAAATGTGATCTATTAACAAAAATGAAAATTTATAATGGTGAAGCAATTATTGAAAAGGGTCGTGTTAAGAAAGTTGACATTAGAGATCTTAAGGATGAGGCAAAAAATGAAGGTATGGAAGGTATTTCTACCAGATTTATCATGAAAGCCTTAGACGCAGCATTATCTGATTCTGACAATGGAATGATTACACCAATTAACGTTGTTGATTCTATGATCAAACAAGTAAAAGAACAGATAATTGATGAAGATGCTAAAACAAGGTATTTGGAAATACTCCAGAAAGTGATTAGAGAAGAGTATCTTAGAATATTAGAAACTGAAATTGCAAAAGCATTTATTTCAGCATACGAAGAGCAAGCCCAGTCTTTATTTGATTCTTATTTAGACAATGCTGAGTGTTATACAACAAAGACCAGAACAAAAGATAAGATCACAAGAGAGGAAAGAGACCCGGACGAGAAGTTCATGAGGACTATTGAAGAAATGATTAGTGTGACTGGATCTGCTCGCGATGGGTTTAGAAATGATGTAACTGCTTATATGTTTTCTAAAATGAGAAAAGGCGAGACAGTTGACTATAAGTCTTATGGTCCATTAAAAGAAGCGATAGAACAATACTTGATCACTTCTGTAAAAGATATTGCCAGAATTGTAACAAGATCTAAGTCGCGTGATGATGATCAAAAGAAGAAATATACAGACATGATTGGTACTTTGATCGAAGAATATGGATACAGTTTAGATTCTGCTGAGGAGATTTTAACTTATGCTAGCAACAACCTGTGGCGTGACTCATAAGAATGATGTTGTAATCGACACGGAATATTGTCAAAGATTTATAAAAGATCAAACTAAAATATTCCGTGATCTTTCAAAAAAAAATTCTGTCTTATATAGTAAAGACACTAAGATTAGCGATACCTCCTTAAACTATTTAAATATACTCACAAAAAACAAAACAGAAGAAGCACTAAAGAATATGATTCTTAAAGAGTACTATGAATGTGAAAGCATTTATCCTTATTTAGGTGACTTGTTTCTTCATAAGCTTTTTAAAGAGAATTATAAAGTTGGTCGAAATATTTTTGTTTTTGAAAAAAGACACGAATCAGGATTTCTATCGTCTATTAAGAATTATAAAAACAAACAAATTGCAAAGTGGTTTTTTGATAATTCAAATTTAAATAGAAATATAAACGTTGAAAAATACAAGGGTAACGAATTTATATTTGAATATACAAAAGATTTTGTATTTGATGTAAGTTTTGAAAACTCTTTTTATGAAGATGATAGACGATACGAATGTAAAAAATACAAGTATGTCATAATAAATGGTTACATAGACTCAGTTGGCGAACTTCATCATTTATTTCACAAAGCTAACCAGAGTAAAATACCTTATGTGATATTTTGTATGGGAATGAATGATGAAGTAAAGTCAACAATAATTAAAAACAACAGAATGAATCGTTTTGAAGTTTATCCAGTGTGCTTTAGTATAAATAATGAATATTCTTTAAACCTGTTAAATGATATTGCTGCGATTCATGGAGGCTCTATAGTTTCAAGTGACTTAGGGCAAACAATATCGCAAGAAGTAAGAAAAGAATTAGATGAAGGTAATTATATCTGTTTATCAAAAGATAAGATAACAATCAGGTCAAACGTTTCAGAAGAGGCAATCCAAAGCCATAGAAGCTTTTTAAAAAAGCGTATAGACGAAGCGCATCTAAAGACTGACGTAAGAATAGACGTATTACAAAAAAGATTAAAAATGTTTACTAGCAACAAGCTTAACATATATCTACCTTCAATATTTTTAGAAGATAAAGACGTTGCACGAGAGATTGATTATATCTTTAGAATTCTTGGATTCTTAAATAAAAAACTAAAAATAGTTGAAGTAAATAACCAAAAATTTTACTTTCCCATTGATTATGTTAATATTTCAGAGAAAAAGCAAAAAAGCTTAAAAAGTAAGTTTGCTGAAATTAGTGCATTAGTTTCTTAAGGAGTGAAAAATGGCATCTAAAAAAGAAAAAACAGAAGTAAACGTAGGAAAAGTTATGGCGTCAGTATCATCAGTCGTATCTTTTATGAAAGAGCAGGTTGCATCTGACTTAGTAAATGCAAAAAATTCAGGAAAAATTCAAGTCAACCCAGAAGATTTAAAAAAGATTTGTTTCTATATTGAAGCTAGTCTAACCAATTCTTTTGTAAAAGCTTCCGGGCAAATTGAATCCTCATTAAAGTAAAGTATGTCAGGTCAGCGTCACTTAATAGAATGTCATTGTATTTTACCCTTGTATAAGGATAAAGTGCCGCCTGTTTATCATAAGTTTGCTGTATATAGTATTTTAAATGAAAAAACAGGAAACGTTCTACCGAAATACGTTAATTGTAATAATTGTGGCGTAACTCATTTTGTAAAAGAGTTTTGTAGATCTGAAATAAAATTAGGCAAAGAAGATATTAAAAGTGTAAGAGATGCAAAAGAAGTATCTTTAAGTTTGCCTGAAAAATTAGTCAATATACTCGACAGCTACAACTCTACAATTGATTTATACGAAGAAGTAGAAGACGTAATTGATAATAATTGTTTTCCCAAAACTTTAGTTTTAAAAAGAGAGATTGTCGATGAAATATATCAGCTTAAAGTTTTAGAAATATTATCAAAAAACAGATTTAAAATTATCACTACATCACTAGATGATACAATAATAGGAGGCGAGTAATGAGTTATTCAGTTAAATTAGAAAAACTAGCCAGAGAAAAGCAAAAATCCCGAGAAATAGCACAAGAAATTATAAGTTTTGGAGTAACAGAACAGCAAAAATTAGATATTATCTTTGCCTTAAGTTTAAATCTAGAAAATAATAATGCGATGAAAGACATAACTAGCGTATTAAAAAAATATAGAGAAGTTATTAACAAAGAAGAAGACACTGATAATAATATAGTCGACAGTGATAAACCAAAAATTATTTTAGAATAGGAGAAAGACATGTCATTGAATGAAGCGCTAATTACGCAGTACGAAGAATTAAAAGTTCTAATTGAAACTTTACAAACAGATGTTGTTAAAAACGCCCAAGGTAATAAATCCGCAGGTGTAAGAGCAAGAAAAGGCTTAAGACAAGCAAAGAAGCTAGCTTCTGAAATAGTCAAGTCTTCACTGGACACTAGTAAAGAATAATTAGTTAAAATAAAATTTATGATAATGTAATATTA
>Ga0181400_1000869_pt1 | contig 12874 bp, 13 predicted proteins | sample 23SPOviralmetaG_FD_130129 | JGI IMG/M metagenome (GOLD analysis project Ga0181400, IMG submission 130129) | Marine viral communities from the oligotrophic San Pedro Time Series (SPOT) site, San Pedro Channel, CA, USA - 23 SPOT_SRF_2011-06-22 | ecosystem: Environmental > Aquatic > Marine > Strait...
CAGAAAGATTTAAAATAAAATAATTCGGTAGGGGTACCGGCATACACAGAATGGGGGTTGCAATTTTGGATTTTGGGCATCGGTGGAATTCAATTTTTTTTGCACACTATATACCTCCGCCCGGTATACATCAGCATTTCAAAAAATTTTTTATCTAAGATTTTTCTTCTGTATGTATACTCTTTTTATACAGTGCTACTAACTGCTCATGTGTAAATATCTCTACATCAGTACCAGCATAACAGTTGCTCTGCACATATGGTATACATCTACCGCATTTAGTTCCACATGACGTTATTAACGCTGGATCACGTTCTATATCACTGCTAGTAATAGCATTGCACACACATACATACATAGTGTTATTTACTTATATAGTATCATTAATATGCAAAATAAAGGTGTGTTAACCTCCTTCCCGCACTATATAAGTATTAGTCTACTAGGATTCAACCACTAGTATACGTTTATACAGTATATATAACACACTCAAAAGGTTGACAATGAACACTGTATACAGTATAATAGTTGTTCATATACAAATCATAGGAGGTATTTATGAATAGTATAATAGAAAAAGCAGGATCTTTAGTATCAGGCTTAACAGGAATCTTAGTATCATTACTAGGATTAGGCATAGTGGCAAACTTATTGTTTGGTAGCAACGCTTTTATAAGTGATGTTGTAGGCAATATAGCAAGTTTAGTTGAATCATTAGGTTCAATGGGATTTGTGGGTTTGATCACATTACTTATAATTGTATCATTATTTGATAGCAAGTAAGTCTGTGTCTAGGTTTGGACTAGTGTTTGGCGCTTTACGCCGTATAGCATTAGTCCGCCGTTTTGTGTTTTACGCCATTTTTTAACGTAACGCAATTTTTTAAGTTTACGCCGCTCTACAGTATGTGGCGATCCAAACTGCCTTCACTATTCAACAGTCTGTTGTTGATGTATGTTCCAGTAACACTCAAGTCTTTGCTCACTCTACTGTGTGCTGTGATGTTTGAGTATGACGCTATATAGTTTGCTTGATTCAGTCTACCTATAATACTTGATCCCACACCTATGTGTGTTCCCTCTCCCACAGTATAGAATGCTATATAAGTATTAGGTGCTATCACACAATAGTCTTCTACCACAACTGCATGACTAAACACACATCCGTATAACAAACAATGACTGCCTATCACATTATCGCTATCTAATATGCTGTTCTGCATCATGATTAAAGTGTTAACTCCTATACGATTGATATCATAAAAAGGAAAACTGCATGATTTGTCCACTATGCTGAACCAATTATCTGTTTTTAGTTGTGCCACTAACTGTGTTTTTAACTCTAATCCACTTAAAGCACAAAAGAACTGCCGTTGCTCAAGCCATTCGCTGGGTTGTGCTAGTGCATATTCAACACTTACAAGCTCTGCATCTACTCCATTTAGATTAAAATGTTTGTGTAGTTCTCTGTTTATGTTGCCTTTGTTGCCTATAAAACAACAACGTAAGCCTTTATCATGTATGATATCAAATTGCATAACTGTTTACCAAGTGTGTTGCCAATGTCTAACTGATTCTGTCCAGTCTATGTGAGCATTAAGTGCCAAGTACACTGCTGGAGTATCTGAATGTATGTTGCTTAAATGGAATGGATGGTGACTGCTCAGTATAAAAGTCTCTCCTGGCTCAATGGTTTTTGTGTGATACTCATTGTTTCTAGGATCTGTGTAGCCTAATACTGATGAGTTCTCTCCCAAGTATACCAAACACAATCCTTTTCTGTGAGGATCTCCAGCAAACGAATGCTTGTGACTCTCCCCTCCTGCACTGATAGTGAACACTTGCATACTCATTCCACTTCTCAATCGCAAGTCTTTGATAACTTTAGAACCAAATGCATACATCAAGTCGCCTGGTACTGTGTGGCTTGTGGTGTGTATGTTCATATGATTGGGTGGCTCAGGTGCTAATCTGTTCGAGAACTCCTCTACTACACTGCTCATGCTTCGTGTGATTCGTTTGCCAATCATTAATGGTGTCATGTGTATGCTCCTTGTATCTGTGGATTTTCACAACTCCACGGCTTAACTCCTTGTCCAAATATAACTATCTTTTGATTGATGTGTGCAGTGGGGTCTAAGTTATCTTGATATCTAGTTATCCAATCTAATGGAAAACATGTACTGCTTTTGTCCAATGCACTGGTATATTGGTCGTCACCAAAGAAGTTATGTGCTTGTATGTATTCCCATCGTCTCTGATAGTCATGCCATATGTGAGCATAGTCTCCTGGTGTGAAACGGATTACTGAACTGTTGTATATGTGTCTTGCTCCAATTTTACAACAGTTATCATTAAACATTTTAAGTGGTTCACCTGGCTTGTATTCAAACAAGCAGTCTATGTTGTGCATCACACATGCATCTAAGTCTATGTATAAACAATCTCCTTCAACAGGTAAGTCAGGATTGAACACTTCAATCTTGCTCCACCATGATTTATGTTTAGGTTCATCGTTAATGGGTATTACTTGTATACTGGGGTCGCTTATTGTTTGATCTGTTATACACACAAAGTTATCATAGTCGCAGTTCCTATCCACCATGTTTTTCATTGTGCAGACATTAAGGTCGAAGTACTGATGATTCTTTCTGAAATTGTTTTGTTTGCATACAACTATTATGTTTCTCTTTGCTCTCATCTCTGTTTGTATCCTATTTGCATGAAGCGTGTGTACGCAGGTGTAAGCATTTCTCCCACGTATGAGCTTCTACGAACGTCTAGTGGGTACTTGCGTTGAACATCTGCAATACTGCTACATGTATTTATATGCCCGTCATAGTCTTCACTGTTATTTGTTTGCATCACTATTAACTGATCCTTTTCAACTGTGTCGAACCAATCTGTATTCATATGCTCACAACTGGTGTTAATAATAATATCTGGCTTAACAGTTATAAGTTCTCCACTTGTTTCAAACTGCATGTAACCACAATCCAATTGACTTACATCTGCTACTACACCTTTGTATCGCCAGTTGTCTTGTACATACTTTTGATTAAGTTTCTCTGACTTAGTGATAGCATCAGCATCCATATCAATACCATATACTCTTTGTGGTTCGATAACATGTATTAATGGTTCAACTAGTGTGCCAATCCAACTGCCCAATATAGCAACAGTACAACCTCTAGTAGGTCGCACAGCATTTAACTGCTCTAACAACCAGTTCTTTGATGCTAACTGTCCTTTACTAAACGCATGTGTAGGATAGTAATTGCCATGCTGTATCACATGTTCAAAGTAACTGGGTGCTGGAATATAAAAGCCGTTGTCGATGTACTCGCTTACAGACTCCCATGTGTCCAATTGTATTGTTTCTAGTTTCACTTCTTTTGTCTCTCTATTAGTTCTAACACATAACTTAGTTCGCCTACACATTTATCTATCACCATGTGAGCAACTTCGTTGTCGTTCTTTGTGCGTTCTTCACATAACATATCTATCCTAACTCTGATGTATCTCTCGACTTTGTCCATTCTGATTCCAACCATTCGTAATCGTTAATCTTGTTTAATTGTTCAGCATTGTCCTTGTGCTTGATAGCAAACTGTTTTCCTTGTTCTGCACCTAACTTAGCAACCAACATAAAGTCTGATCCTTCTATAGGATGTAACCAACTTTCCAGTCTGCGTTGAGCATCAGGGTCACGTTCTCTGCCTAATGTTAACTTAACACATTCTCTGAATGCACTACGCCATGTACTCTCTGCATCTATATTAAAGTTTGTTACACAACTAATCTGTGGCATTGATTTGAAACGTTTGCTTAGTCCTGTTGTAAAGTCTAGACCCCAACTGGTTGCACCACGTACTTGTTCTGTGTTAAACAGTTTAACACCACCGTAACCATACTCTTCTCCTGTTACAGGATTCTTACTTGCCCACACATGTACGACATCTTGGTCATATACATCTGGTATGTAATCGAAATTGAATTCATCATGCACTAGTGCATCAGCATCAACTACCCAAAACAGTTTAGTATCGCACTGTTCTGCACAGTGCTTGTGTGCATTAAAGATACCTTCTACACCCCTTACATGTTTTACTGTTAATCCTTTACGTTCTATTGCTTGTATATGTTGCTCAACAACATCTATATCTTCTTTATAACTAAGCATAAACACGTTGTAAGGTTTAATCTCACTTGCTGGCTGTTTAACATATTGTAACTTACCTGCATCAAGTTTGTTCAAACGTATCTTATCTGATGTTAGTTCTTTTATAACAGTGCTTACAGGATTGGGCCACAGTCTAACTCCGCCATAACTTTGTGTTAAGCCTGTTGTTGGATTAAGTCTTTGCCACACATGTGCTTTACGCACACTGTCTAGTTGAGGTGTGTATGAGAATACAAACTGTTCTAGTTCTTGTACGTCATCATCTATTGTAAAGAACCAGTCTTCATTATCTGATTGTATACTGTCCATGTGTTGTTTAAGTGTGCCAGGTACAACTCCTAGTTTATATTGTTTCCAATGTGTAGGCACAGTTGCTGGAGTATACACTTTCTTTAACTTACTAAAACTATTATTAACAATCTGTTTAATGCTATACTGCTTAACATCAAACGTGCCTTTGGGTACTAGTCGCACACTTCTAAAGTCTTGGTTAGTGTCTTGGAATACATGCACAATATCTTCTTCCCACTTAGTTGGTATAAAGTCAAAGTTCCAATTAGTTGCTAATGTAACGTAAGGATCCATTACCCAATACATAGCACTATCACAGTCATCGTCAAACTGCTGTAATTGTTCTAGTATATCTAGTTCGCCGTCTAGCCAGTACTTAGGATATTCTTTTTGTTCTCCTGCAACAGCATCTAGAATAAACTGATTCGGTATACTACAAGTTAATACTTGTTCATCAGTTAACTGACTGGCATCATAACTTGTAGGCCATAACCTAAGTCCACCATGTCCAATAACTAATCCCTCTGAGTCTGTTCTCTTCCACACATGCACTATGTTACTGTTATCTGTGTGTGGTATAATACTTTGTGAAATGATATCAGCATCTAGTTCTATGTCAGGATCAACTGTCCACACATAGCCTACGTCTTTGTGTTTGTTTAAAATTGATTGTACTTCTTTACTAGTAAGGTCATGCAATTGCTCTACGGGCCAAACAGGATCTTTACTTGCTACGCCAGACATTTCTTTTAAACTAGGATAACTATTATCCTTAACTTCTTGTTGGCGGTAAGTGCCCTTAGGCATTAACTTAACTCCGCTGTTCTTACTATTACCTTTGTGTTGCCATATGTGTACAACTTGTCCTTCCCATCTATTAGGTATATAATCAAATGTCCAGTCGTCTATTAGTTCTACGTTTGGGTCAACTACCCAAAACATATTACTTTCACATTGGTCACTGAATTGATTTATTTGTTCTAGCAGACTGCTATCTCTATTTAAATAACAAACAGCATACTCTTTGTGTTCTCCTGCTACAGCATCTATAATTAATTGGTCAGGTATACTACTTGTTAGTACTTGTTCGTCAGTTAGTTTGCTTGTATCATATGTAGTGGGCCATAGTCTTAAACCACCTGCTCCCACAGATGTTTTCCAAACATGTACGTTGTTAATAAACTTTTCGTGTGGTATAATACTTTCTGCTATAATGTCGTTGTCTTGTTCTACATCAGGATCAACTGTCCATACATAATGTGAATCACTGTGCTTGTCTAGTATTGCTTGTACACCTGCAACAGTTACTTCCGTTAATTGCTCACAAGGCCACACAGACTCTTTACTTGCTACCTGAGGCATTTGTTTTAGTCTATCAAACTTATTCTCTATAATTTGTTCTACACTAGTATACTTTATATTAGTAGGCAATAGTCTAATACCTGTTTCTCTACTGCCACCGTTGTGTTCCCATATATGTACAACGTCTTTGTCATACTGTGTAGGATAATAACTAAAGTCAAAGTCTACATCTACGTCTACTAAAGAGTCAACTACCCACATCATACTAGTGCTAGTATTAGCGGCTAGACTCTCATAGACGCCGTCTAAGCCACGTTCTATATCTTCTGGCTGTATGTGGTACACTGGAAACTCTTGTTGCGTACAAGCAGGTTCTCGTATGTATTTAGGTCTGCCTTTCTTCTCGTCTTTATGTCTTAAACTAACACCACCATAGTCATACTGCTTATTAGTTATTGGATTAAGTTTCTGCCATACATGTTGCTTGCCTTCGTCAAACACATTAGGCTGGAAGTCAAAGTCAAATGTTTCTAACACTGTAACGTCTTTATCTATTACCCAGAACCAATTGAAACTACTTTCAGCAAGTCCTTGTGCGTATGAATCAAACTTCTCAAACTGTATATCCATTACAACAGGACTAAAGTCATGTTCTTTTATTTCACCGTTCCACTCTACAGGCATCCAACGTAACAAGCCATTAGCAAATACATGCTGTGTGTTCTTTTCAAACACACTGGGTTGCCATGGTATGCTACTAATGGCATCTTCAAATGCTGTAGGTACTATCCAACTATCTTCAGCAAGTGATTCAATTGGTGTGTCAGTAAATCGGATGGAGTATGTCTTACCACCGACGGGGCTCTGCTCGTTGAACTTGATATCGCCACTCCCATTGACTGGAACAAGTTTGATACCTCCTGCTCTGTTGTCGCTGATATTTGTAATTGCTTTTGGGTACTTGTGTTCCAAGTCATTCGGAAACTTGAATACTTGTATACACTTTTGGTCATGTCGTTGTGGTACATATTTAAAATCCTCGTTTATTTGATGTTCGCTGTCTACAAGCCAAAACATTTTAGTTCTGCTTTTCCTTGCAGGTGTTTCGTAATCGTTAATGTCGTCTGCATAAAATATATCATAACGCACTGGACATATATCTTCTTGGTGCTTATGCTTTGTCATGTCAAAGTCTTTGTGTACTAAACGCACACCTCCACATCTGTTATCCCATGCGTCTGTGCAGTCTAATGGATAACGTTCTTCTAAGTGTCCTGGTATCTTAAACACATGAATGTATTCACGCTCATGTACACTAGGCACGAATAATAGTTTACCATTGAATGTGTAATCTCTATCTACAATCCAAAACCATTCAGTCTTACTACGCTCTGCATACTCGCTGTATGTTTCTGCTGTGAACTCATCATCGTCAATATAAAATACATCATACGCTTCGTCTTCTATAGGACATGCTTTGTGTATTTTTATTTCTGCATCTTTAAATTGCTTTGGTACCAAACTAATGCCGCCCATTGCTTCTGGATACTTCTCTTGTAATTGGTAAGGCATCTTAAACACATGAATCATTTCTGCTTCAAATGGATTAGGTACCCAATCGAAAGTGTGTAAGTTAGTTTTGTATTGTACGTCTACTATCCATACATAGTCATGATTGTATGTATTACGTTGTGCATACTGTGTAGGTGCTTTTGTAAACAGTACAGGATAGTCTGCTTTAGTATCTAAGAACTTGTGATACTTTGTATCTGCATGTTCCCACTCACGTGGATATAACTTAACACCGCCTTCCTGTTTAGGATACTTGTGTTCTAGTTGTCCACGCAAATGAAAACTGTGAATAAAGTTAGGCTCGAAGTTCCCTGGTGCCCAATCTATATCTTCCCCTAAGATGTATTCACTGTCTACACACCAAACGTGAGTGCTGTTAGGATTCTGTTCAAAATAGTTCCCTGGTACTTCTTCAAACAACATGTCAAAGTATTTCTTACATACTACTTTGTTATGCCATACAGTTTCTGTATTCTCACGTTTGGGTAATAGACTCACCCCACCATAATTTTCGCTGTTCCATTTCCATACATGCTGATATCTCTCTGTGTGGGTATCAGGCTTAAAGTCAAAAATTTCCCAATCGGTTATTTTTGTATTGGTATCTACTACCCAATACATTTTTGTATTTGATTTAATATTGTTCACACTGTCTACTTGGTTAGCAAAAGGCAACCGTTCTTTTAGTGTGTCGTTGTTACCGATGTAAAAAATATCGTACATCAGACCTTACCTTTTATTAATGTATCTAGTTGTGTACTAGTTAACGTTATAGGACTAGCATTAAACAGTTCACGTTCCATCCTACGATCCATATTACCCCATGTGAGTTGCACTGAACTCCACTCGCAGTCATCTTTGTGGAACCTAGGATCAATGCCACATACATGACACTTGCTCTTCATCTTCCACATCATTCTTTCTTCGTCTGTTAATGACTCATCGTGCAACCACGGCTCACGTGATATTTGTAGAATGTCTTCTTTGCTAATCGTCTTTGACATGAACGGGGACCTTGTAATGTTTGGCAAATTCTTCTGCCTCTTTGGCTGTGTTAACAATAGGCTGTCCTTTAATATTTAAACTTGTATTAAGAACAACTGGGCATCCTGTCTCTGCATACCATTGTCGCATAGCATGATATAGCTCTGGATGATTCCTTCTATTTACTGTTTGCACTCTGCTTGTACCATCCCCATGTACAACCGCAGGTATTACGTCTGGCTTCTTACACTTAGCAACGAATTGCATGTAAGGTGAATCTATTTTACCGCCAGGCATATCAAACCAATCACTAGCATGTTCTTCTAACACGATAGGAGCAAAAGGTCTGAACTGCTGTCTACGTTTAATCTCATTTACTTTATCCTTAATAGTGTCCCCTCTAGGATCAGCAAACAAACTTCTATTACCGAATGCTCGTGGCCCATACTCTGCAGGACCATTTGCAACTCCGAATATCTCTCCCTTGCGTAGACTTGCAAGAAACTTTTCTTTAGGCCAAGCACCGTTAATATTGTATCCTAAGAAAGGAGTATTCCAATTAACACGTTTACCTGTTTGGTTATAATAAAAGAGTGCCGCGGCTCCTAAACTGGAACCAGCGTCACCCGGGTTAGGCATGATGTGTACATTTTGATAGAGGTCATATAGTCTACTGTTGGCTACACAATTTAAAGCACACCCTCCCATAAAAACTAAGTTATTGCTTTTAGTATATTCTTTGGCTAACTTTGCGTATGCTAAAATACGCTCTTCACATATCTGTTGGGCACTTGCGGCTAAGTCAAATTGTACTTGCTCGTCTGCTAGTGCTTCTTCACTCATAAAAGTTTTTGGTAATCCCTTGCTCAGGTCAATAGTCTCTAATGCTGTAGACAAGTTGCCTACTATTTGACCATTGCGAGTAGATGATATTTCACTTTTAAATAATTCCTTGTTCATCTTTTCTACATATAAAGGTTTGCCGTAAGCCGCCATACCCATTAATATGTATTCATCTTCCATAGGCTTTAATCCTACAGCGCCTGTAACAGCACTATAAAACAATCCTAAACTGTTTGGAAACTTAACTTCGTGCATTAAGTCGAGTCTAGTTGACCCACCTCTTTGTGTTTCCCATCTATAAATTGTTGCAGTCTGGTATTCACCAATAGCATCAATAGTCATAATAGCACAATCTTCGAAGTCACTAGTTAGTACTCCTGCCGCGGCATGGCTCTCATGATGTAAGCAGTTAGTAACAGGAATGCCTTTCAGTTGTGGATAATATTTTGCTATCCACTCTTCGGCAGTAGGTTCAGTAAACGCCGCCTTAATACTAGACCAAGTCATTTGTTTTAGTCTACGTTTCTGTTTTAATTTACTACTCTCATGCAGAACAATAACATCGGGTAGTCCGTGCTTTAGTGTGTCCTTCATAAGTTTTTGATTTATAAAGGCATCGTTTTTTACTCTGCTATATCTCTCAGCATGTCCGGCAAATAATATATCACCGTCTTCTATAACGCAAGTACTTGCGTCATGGAACATACTGCTAATCCCTAATATTCTCATCTATATATAAATGGATCGTTCTTCCTGATAGTATCAAGTTTCTTTCTTAACATCTCTTCTTCCTCTTCTGAAAGTTCAACGTCATCGAGATCCAAATCCTGTTCTGTGTTGTTTGTTTTTTCTTTTGTGTTTGGTATAGGATTGCCGTACAAGTCACCTTGGTCTATGACCTTAGTTGTTTTACCCAATCCATTCATTTCGTCTTCGCTCATTTTACATTCCTGCTAATTCAGTTTTAAATTTGTCGTAGTATTGCTTATGTACAAAAGCATCAGCATGTAGCCAATCTGAAAAGTGATTAGCATGGGTATCCTTATACTGATCTACAAAACTGTCATACGGTTCAAAAAATGTATCAAACGGAAAAGATTCTTTTAAGTGCTCTATGTTTAAGAACTCCCATTGACCTTCATCCATCTTTGCACAACTATTTGTTTGTATATACTCTACACCTGCCTTCTTTAGGAAAGTATCTAGTAGAGTAATATTTATTACACGTTTGGTCATTCCGAAGTCAAAGTCGGTATGATATAGTTGCAATGCTTTGAACCAATTTTTAAAGTTAGGACCGTCACCGTCTCTATAAAAAGGCTTGTAGTCACATCCGTTTGCCCAATGATAATGTTCCTTATGTCCGTTATGTTCATGAGTAAACTCTATACGCTCATTGGTACTCCAGCCTAATACTACTAATAGTTCGCTAGGATCTCTACCTTGTTGTAGCCATTTAGATACAAACTGCATTGTGCTTCTAACTATGTACTCGTTACTTGCCCCCGGCATACACTGATTAACATAGTTTAATTTATGTTCCTCTGCTAGTAAGCCGGGCCATACTAAACTAATTGCTTGATTAGTTCTAGCAGTATTGCCTCTCTCGACTACTTCACTACCTGCCAAGTGACTACATCCGCTAACGTATAACCATTTCTTATTGCTTATGTCCAACCTAGTAACTCCCATAAGTCAGGTATACTTTCTTTTATACTTTGGTCACGTTTGCTATCAAGCAGTAATGTATACTCCTTAAATATTTGCATTTGTTCTTCGCTGTCGTCATTGTAATGTTCTTTTAGTGCTTTGATTAATCCTAACACTGTTTGTTTATTACGCTCGTCGGCATCGAAATATTTACTTGTAACTGACCATGTTTCTAATTTTTCTATTGCAACATCTCTAATGTTCTGCGGTAAGTTTCTAATATCTAAACATTTAGGATAGTTGTTAAGTAAGAAACTTATGTCTATCCTACGTCCGCTTTCGTTTGATACTTCTTCTGCATAGTCTAATAAGTCTGTTATGTTTAGTATATTATAAATTTGTATAACAGGACTAAACAAAATATTACCAACTACATCAGACTTTGAATAGTCTCTGATGTGCTTATCGATAACGCTCCATGTACTTCCACTTCTAATATAGTCGTTGTATTGTCCGTAGCCGTCTACACTTAAACACATAAGAACATCTTTGAACTGACTAATAGTATCTAAGAACCTTGGCTGTATGTTTGTCATGTTGCTGTTAAACACTAAGTCTATGTCTTTAGCAATATCTAATTCGATGCACTTGTTGAGGATCCAATACACTCGCTGTATAATAGTTGGTTCGCCCCCAGTGAAGTATAACCTGTTGACACTAGGCAACCATTCTTCCACTGTAGATAAGAACCCAGGATCATCAAACCAAGGCTGAGTGTAATCACTAAAGTCGCCCCAATGACTAGTTTGGACAACGAATTGTCTTTCTTCTTCCGTGTATAATTCTTCATCTTGTAATTCCTTATATATAGCACTACTGTTTTGACTTTGACACATTCTACATCTTAAGTTACACAGTGTTCCTAATCTAAAATCTAAGTACTGCGGTGCTTCTTCTACAACATAATCGTTGTCAATACTCTTGTCTACTATCTGTTTAATTTGATCTGCATTCCTGTGGAAGCCCATCCAATCTTGAATGTAGTTTTCTCTGTAACTAGGAATACCTAAGTCTTCTAAATCATAACAAGGCTCGCATCCTTCTACACGTTCACCTTCTATCATTTGCTTTCTAATTTTACGATAATGATTATTATTCCATACTGTGGATATATCATCACCTTTGTTAAGCATTAGTATACTGCCATCGTCCTTTTTAATCTGACCACTAGCAACACAACAGAAGTTAATAGTACTGCTAGGCTGTGTCATTATGTGTATCCACGGATACGGACAAAATGTTTTACTATAACTTGTCATGTTTATTACCTGCTTTTAAGAACTGCATTTGTTCTTGCAACTCCATTATACCTTCTTTTTCAAACCAAGGTCTAACATGTTTGTATAATTCAGGGAAAGTTTTTGCAATGCTTTCTCCTCTATACCTATCACTGAAACTTGTTTGCCTAACAAACTCGTCCATATAACCGTCATAGTCTTCTTGATTCATAAAGTTCAATGTACTTTGTATTCTAGGATCGTTGTGTGTTCTATACTTCTCTGTAATGGCTTCCTTTGCTTTCTTAGGCAATGCTTTAGGGCTAATGTGTTGTGGCACATACACCATATTAAAATGTATCTCAGTTTCAATATTGTGTTCCATTTGATACTGTAGTAACTCGTCCATATACATTATATTAAATATACTTACTGTGTAAAATATATTTGTTCTTATAAAGTCTGTGTTTTTAAACTTCCAATAGTTTTCCATTACTTCATCAAACTGTTGTGGGTGTCTAATATAATTAAACCTTTCGCCGACACCGTCTATACTAAAAAATACTTGTACGTCTTTAAACTGTTTTAGTAGATCCATATGTTGTTCAGGATATATTGAACCGTTAGTATTATAACTTAATGTTATATCTTTTGCTCTGCCTTTGTCTACTAATGTTTGTAATATATCGAAATGTCTTTTAATTAAAAATGGCTCTCCACCAAAGAACTCTAAACTTTCTACTTCTTCGATTTGACTTTCTATATCGTCCCAA
>Ga0181400_1000871_pt1 | contig 12864 bp, 2 predicted proteins | sample 23SPOviralmetaG_FD_130129 | JGI IMG/M metagenome (GOLD analysis project Ga0181400, IMG submission 130129) | Marine viral communities from the oligotrophic San Pedro Time Series (SPOT) site, San Pedro Channel, CA, USA - 23 SPOT_SRF_2011-06-22 | ecosystem: Environmental > Aquatic > Marine > Strait...
CTCTAAGCCTGTGCAATTTAAAAAGGCTTCGTCTCCAATGCTGTCTACAGAACCTGGGAAGAAAACATCTCCTCTTAAAAACTTTCTGTTCTTAAAGGCTCCAGTTGATATACTGTCACACAAGCCTCCAACGTCTAACCAACAATTTTGTTTCGTAGTGTCTGGTGATCCTGGGTAACTAGAGTCTATAAGAAGACCCTCCTTCCAGTTGTCTGGTATGGCATATGGTTGAAAGTTTTGTGATGTCAATCTTTCATCTTCAAGCTTATTAGACTCATTTTCATCAACGCCTGTATAAAACACGGTATCGTCAGCGACCTGACCGCTTATCTTTATTCCTTGGAAATAATATTCTCCATTTATTTCTATTGTTCTAGAATCAAGCTGATAATCTTGATATATTAACGGAGATAATTGCATAACTCCCTGCACTCCAGAGAAAGCATTATCGCCATCAAATACAGTAGGAGGCAATGTTGTCACTAAAACTCCACTTAATCCTATTGCATTAATAAAAGCACCGCTTCCAATACTTGTAATATTAGATGTCAGTTCTACTTCTCCATTTAAAGCAAGGCAATTAGCAAATGCCTCTTCTCCTATTGTCTCTGTCGATATAGAAAATCTTGGCGTTCCAACCAAACTCTTACAGTTTTTGAAAGCTTTAGCTCCTATATCTACTATTGATGAGGGGAATGAAAAAGAACCATAAAAACCACTACAATTTTCAAAAGCTCCAGAACCTATCTCTCTTACGGTAGATGGTATGCTTAATGGACCTTCAAGTAAATCGTTTTGATTAAAAGCGTTATCGCCTATACCTGTTAATGAAATAGGCAGATTTAATTCGCCACTAAAATTATAATCAGCGAATGCACCGCTGCCAATACTGCTCGTAGTATTAGATGATGAATTATAATCTTCGAATTTAAGACCTATGTAGTCTTGTTGGAAATAAGTATAATCACCCTCTTGAACCTCATTTACAAACTTTGGAACAACCAATGCTTTAAAATCAGTACCTTCAAATGCTTGTGTTCCTATGCTGGCGTCTGGCCCTATTTGAAGGTCACAATCAAGACCAGAGCAACCTTGGAAAGCGTATCTTGAAATTAAATTTACAGATTCTGGTATCTTAAATACGCCATTATAGCACGTAAGTTGAGAGCAATCTTTAAACGCTCCTTCTGGAATTACAGCCATTGTTTCATTTAAAATTAAAAAACCATTCAAAGAACTATTGTTCAAGAAAGAATATTCACTGTAAGAAACATCATCTGGAATAACTAGATTACCCGTCCAGCTTTCGCAATTTGCAAAAGCATACTCTCCTATAGTTTCCAAACTACTATCAGAACCAAAATTTGTTTGTCCGTTAAAATTAGTTGGTAGTGGAACTAGAGTAAACTTACCGTCAAATCCAGAACAATTTTGAAAAGCTCCTTCCCCTATTGTTTTTAAATTTGGCCAAAGGAAAAGATCACCAATTAAATCAGATGAATCAACAAAAGCATGATCGCCAATATTTTCTAATTTTCTAGGCAAATTTAATTCTTGATCTAGATTGTATCCAGAAAAAGCTTTTTCGTTTATATACTTTGTCTGAGAACTTGAAGACGAATAATTTTCGAAAGTAAGCTGAAAAGTTTTATCTTTGAAATACGAGTAATCCCCAGAATCTATAGAAACCTGATAATCAGGAACGCTCAAACTTTCAAAATTAAATGGCTCAAAAGAATTTGTTCCTATGTCAACTCCACCTTTTATTCTTAATGTTCCCAAGAGAAGACTAAAGCAGTTAAAGAATGCCTCGTCACCTATATAATCTACAGGTCTCGGTATTTCAAATAATTCATTCGTTATGCTTGTTAGATTAAAACAGCTATGGAATACAGAATCTCCTATTCCAGTAACAGAATCAGGTATCTCAAAATTATCCGAAGCAGACTGGCAATTTTTAAATGTTCTATCCTTTAAATATTCGATACCATCACCTATAGATATGCTACCATTAAAACTAGAACAGTTAAGGAAAGCCTCCTCTTCTAGGGTGGTACATGAATTTGGGATAGAAATTGACCCTGTAAAGCTGTTACAGTTTGCAAAAGCATTGTTTCCGATACTTAACGTTCCAGCGCTTATAATTAAACCTTGATCAAATCCAGAACAATTTTCAAAAGCATGATTACCTATTGATTCCAATTGATAGAGAAACAAACCGCCATCAAACAAATCGCAATTTTTAAATCCAGAAGCACCGATAAATTCTAATGATGCAGGTATATTTAAAGATCCTGTAAATCTGTAATTTAAAAATGCTTTGTCTTCTATACCAGAAACATTAGAAGGTGATTCAAATTTCAAACCAATAGACAAAGGCTTAAAGTATTCGTAGTCTCCATCTGCTATTGCTTCTTCGTAATTAGGAACAATTAAATTATCAAAATTCTCGCCAAAGAAAGCGTCGACTCCTATTATTGGATCAACTCCTATTTTTATATCACCATCAAGTAGGTTTTGACAATTGTAAAAAGCTTCGGTACCTATTGTGTTTACTATCCTAGGTATAGTAAAGGTCTCGTTTTCAAAACGAGTTATTTGTTCACAGTTCTTGAAAGCTCCTTCTGGTATTATCTCAGTGGTATCATTAAGAATCAGGAAGCCATTAAGAGATTTGTTGTTAAGGAAACTGTACTTACTATAATTAACACCATCTGGAATTACCAAATTACCAGTCCAGTTTTCACAATTTGCAAAAGCGTATTCTCCTATTCCTGATAATGATGTAAACAAATCACTTTCTCCATTATAAGAATTTGGTAAATCAACCAATGAAAAACTTCCATCAAAACCTGAACAATTTCTGAACGCACTATCACCTATAATTTCTGTACCTGAAGGCACCGAAAACGATCCATTTAGCAAATCGCAATTTAAAAACCCAGAAGAGCCTATGTAATCTGTAGATTCGGGCAACAGCAAATTACCTGTTAATCTATAATTATCGAAAGCGAGATCGCCTAATGTTCTGAATGCACTGTCTGGTTGTTCAAATATTAATCTTAATTCTGTGTTTTGGAATGTATCATAATCGCCATCTAAAATAGCAATCGTACCTGAAGGCACTAGCAAACCGTTAAAGTTAGTACCAAAGAAAGCGTCGGTTAAAATAGTCACCCCAGGTTTCAATCTCAACACACAATCCAGAGAAGAACAGTTGTAGAAAGCTTCGGCACCTATTAACGAAACATTATCGGGTATCTTAAACAAACCATCATAACAATTCAAACCAGAGCAATTCTTAAATATGCCTTCTGGTATACTATCAACTCCGCTTCCTAAGATTAAGAACCCATCTAGTGAAGACATGTTTAAGAATGCATACTCTCCCCAAGATGTAGTAGTATCTGGTATTACAAGATTCCCAGACAAGTTTGAGTTGTTAGCGAAAGCATAATCTCCAAAATATTTCAAAGACGTTGTTACAAACTCTTCGAATTCAAATGTTACAACTCCCGATTCATCTTCTGTATATTCGTACTCTGATAAGCTACCATCAAAATTATTAGGTAATTCGCAAAGGGAAAACTCTCCATCTAAACTACTCATATTAGAAAACGAGTAGTTTCCTATACCGCTCAAACTTTCCCCTACAACTAAATCTCCGCTTAAATTAAAACAATTATAAAAAGCATAATCATCTACCTCGTTTAAAGTGGAGGGGTTTATTGTAAATTCTCCATCAAAACTACTACATTCTGCAAACGAAGCATATCCTATAAACTCAGAATTTATGTCAAGATCGCCGATAAAACTATTTCCAGAAAATGCATAATTATTAATTACTTCCGAGTTCTCACTAATAGTTAATGTATCGGCAAATGAGAAGTTGTCTACAAATGCATATTCCCCGACATCCAAAACAGAAGGCTCTAAAAATAATGCACCAACAAAAGCATTAAAAGAATCAAATTCTCCATCTTCTATTATTAAGTCTGACGATGTAGCTCTCAACTCTTCAAAGTTAGTTCCTCCAAAAACATTTGTGTAGGACGAGATAGCAGAAGCGGTAAGATCAGATATCCTTATGTAACCGTCAAGACTTGAGCAATCGACAAAAGCCCCATCTCCTACATTAGTCATTCTATTTGGTATAATTAAATTACCAGAAAGATTACTGCATGATCTGAATGCATTTGCTCCTATTCCAGATACATTATTTGGTATAGTTAAAGGGCCATAAAGACCATCGCAATTCTGAAAAGCGCTAATTCCAATACCCGTAAGAGATAACGGCAAATTGACCTCGCTGACAAAACTATAATTATCGAATGCATTGTTTAAAATTCCACTTAGGTTTTCCCCAAACACAACTTCCATAGGTCTTGATGAAAAATAATCAAACTCTCCGTTATCTATATTGACAACTGAATCACTAATTATCAACTTAGAGAAAGGAGAATCGTCGAACGCATTTGAACCAACTAAAGTTAATGCACAAATATCTGTTATTGTTAGGTCTCCAGTAAGACCACTGCAACCTAAAAACGCTTCATCTTCTATAACTGATATAGAATCATGTACAACAAGATCTCCACTCAATAACGAGCAATTTTTAAACGTTCCAGTTTTTATTGTATTATAATCTTCATTATTGGGTAGCGTTAGCTTTCCGCTCAAAGAAGAGCAATTTAAAAATGCGAACTGTCCTAAATAACTTATGTTGTCTGGTAATATTAGATCACCTATTGCGCTTGAGCAATTCGCAAAAGCATATTCTCCTATGCCTGAAGTAACCTCTCCAAAAGTAATATTTCCGTCAATAGAAGAGTTGTTAAAGAAAGCCCCATCTCCTACATAATCAACATTAGGAACAGTTATGCTTCCATTAATTAAATCTAAATCATAAAAAGCATAATTTCCAATGTATTCAATATTTGAATCTTCAAAAATATATGTACCACCGAATTCGCAACCAGAGAAAGCAGCCTCTCCTACATACCTCAACGACAACGGCATCTCAAGATCTCCTATAAAAGCGTAATTAGAAAAAGAATAATCACCAACTCCAGTCAATCCTTCTTGCATGGTTAAATACAAAGGGTCGTTTTTGAAATAATCAAAATCATATTGACTAACCAGGCCTACCGAGTCGCTAATTATTAATTCTGAGAATTGTATAGGAGAGTTGAAAGCGTCAACCCCTATATTTCTTGCAGCTATATTTGTTAAAGTTATACTTTCAGTTAAAGATGAGCAACCAAGAAAAGCTCTGTCGCCTATATACTGTACAGAATCTGGTATAACTAAAGACCCTATAAACCCAGAACAACCGAAAAATGATTCTTCGTTTATTTCATTAATCTGAGTTAACGTTAAATCAATCTCTTGGTCTAATCCCCTGCAGTTTTTAAATGCTCCGCTTCCTATATAAGAAACAGCAGCTGGCATATTTAAAGGTCCAGTCATTAAAGAACAGTCTTCAAATGCATTATTTCCTATGTAAGCAAGTTCTGTAGCTAATTCATTTATAAAATCTCCGTCTAAACTAGAGCAGTTGTAAAAAGCAAAATCTCCAACATAAGTTACGTCTTCTGGTATCTCTAGATCTCCAACTGCATTTTGACAATTATAAAAAGCGTAATCGCCAATATACGCCACTGATACTCCCAGAAAAAGATCTCCAGATATACCAGTACAATTGTAAAAAGCTTCATCTCCAATACTTATAATTTCAGAACCTAGTATTATATCACTGTTTATACTAGAACAGTTTTTGAAAGTTCTGGCTTTTATTTCTTGTATCCCATCGCCTATCAATAAAATATCATCAAAACCACTGCAGTTTTCAAAAGCACCGCTACCTAAATCTTGTATAGTGTCTGGAATAACTAATTCGCCCCCAAAATTACAACCTCTAAAAGCAAAATCTCCTATTGTTTCAAGTTCATCTGGGATAACAAAAAGACCTTCTAGCCCATAACTACCATCAAAAGCTCCTGACTCTATATTTTTGCAGGTAGAACCTATGACAAGCAAAGAATCTCTACTTTGATTAGAGTACCAATTAGGAGGTATATCGCCTCTTTTGAATTTTATTACTTCTGCTGTTACAGCATCGAAAACTATTGTATCTAAAGATCCATAACAAACAGGCATCCCCTGGTACATTCCATCGACGGCATTTTGAGCGTAACCATTATAATAAAAAGGTGTTACATACATGCACCCTCTAATTTCAGCAAAAGCATCATCTCCTTCGAAAACAGTGAAAGGAAAATTTACGTATACGTCTTTTATGCCAGAGCAACCAGAAAAAGATCTATCTCCTATAGACTGTACTCCGCTAGGTATAGTCAGAGAGTAACCTAATGAGTCGCAACCCATAAAAGCGTTATCTCCTATTGTCGAAATGCCAGAAGCAAAAGTTAATTTTCCAGTTAAACTAGAACACCCTGAAAAAGCATTGTTGCCTATAATTTCTACTCCAGGCAAAGATATTTCTTTGTCAAACCCAGAACAACCTTCAAAAGAAGACAGTCCTATTTCAGTAACATTTTCTGGAATACTTAGATACCCATTCAATGAGTTACAACCATAAAAAACATAATCTCCAATTTCAGATAATCCTGAACTTAAAGTAAGTCCTTCATCAAATCCTTCGCAACCATAAAAAGCTTCTGTACCTATGCTTGTTATATTGTCTGGTATTGTTAGATCAAAAGATAAGAGCTTGGCATTCTTAAATGTTTTGTCTTCAATACTTGTTAGTGATTTACTGATGTATAAACCACCCTCCATTCCGCTGCAATTCTCGAATGCGCTCTCTCCTAATCCAGACAAGGAATCTGGCAAATAAAGGCTTTCAGAAAGTCCAGAGCAATTAAAAAACGCTCTTTCTCCTATAGTTTCTACATCAGCTAAGAACAAATCTTGAGCAGAGAAACAATCCATAAAGCACTCTTCCTTTACCTCCTTTAATCTAATAGGTAAAATTATCTCTTCTAAAGAAGAGCACCCTTTAAAACATCTTTCTTCAAAAATTTCAATTCTACAGGTTGAGTCGGTGTAAAAATCGGGTAGATTTATACATCCATGAAAAACATCCTTACCCATTGAGTTTATCGCTTCTGGAAAAAATACAGGCTTATCTATATTTGTACAACCTGAAAACGAATTATCTAATACATCATAATTTTCTAATTCAGCAAAAGCTATTTTATAACCACTTAAATCTCCAGATTGCCAACCATCAATAACATCTCCGCTTATATACTCATAAACCTTATTCTGATCATCTATAAACCTTGTTGTTCCTATATCCTGTTCAGTTACTGAAGTTTTAAAACCCTTATCATCTGTTATTTGGAAAGAAAACTCAAGGGTATAGTTAGTTTGTTCGTTTACTAGAGTTTGGTAATTTACGCTTTCTAATTTTATGTCTTCGAAATAGAATTGAGACGATATCTTTTTCTTGCAATCAGAGGATATAATTCTGAGGTTTGATATTTCATCGCCTTTAACTAGTCCGCTTATAAATCCAGCTTCCAAGTTTGTAACCAAAGATGAAATAGATAAAGTAGCATTTACTGGATAATTCACCTTCCTGCCACATACATAATCTGACCCCAATCTGTAAGAATTAGATCTATTTATAGGTACGCTTACAGAAAATTGGTTTATTCTATGGCTACTTAATTCAAGCTTTTGACCTCCTATAGAAAGATTGTCCATCTCAAAATTTATGTCTTGAGGTAATATAGTTTCTATTTTAGTTCTATCTAAATTGTAGATATCTCCAAATTTAGCAGGTTCATAATAAACAGCATCTAATATATTTATAGACCCTGCTCCTACATTATCGCCAGACTCTAAATTTATAGCAGGACTCTCTATAAATTCGGATGAGTAATTTTCAATTTTTATATTAGAGCAATCGAATTCAACCTCTACAGAAGGAATAGAACCCAAAGCAAAGTTCATGTTGTAATTTGTCAGGTAAGCGTTACCGACAGAAACAACCTCTCCTCCGTTAGGTGAAGTTCCATTTTTTATATATTCTAAAGCATCTTGCTCTTGATCTGGATGGTTGTAAATGTAAAAATTGTAAGAAGATTCAGCTAAGTCCTGAATAATTGAAAACTTAGATTTTGCATCTAGGTTATAAACCAAACCCATAACCTCTTCATTAGCAAAAGTAGGACTAAAACTGTAGCCCATACTTAATTTCACATCTGGATGCCTTACGATATTCTTATCATAAAAATCTTGAGATCCCATCTGATTGGAATCGTCTCTTACGTTACTAAAACCATAAGACAGTGATTGAACCGCAGCGAATACAAATCCAGATTCATTTTCAGTTTTAAACGCAGGTGAGTCTGATATTACAACTGCTGTATTAGCACTATTTAATGTTATCCTTTGGCTCATAATCAGAGTGTAATGTCGTATACTAGTTTTCCTTCGTCCCTCTTGCCCAACCAATAAGGATCACTGTAACCAACAGCAGATAAAGGAACATGAATTTTCTTTAGTCTTTCCATGTATTGAGCTGGAAAAGGGTCCCCAAATATTGATGGCGCTACAGGAGCATTTATATAAACATTATACACTTTATTACAACCATAAAACGCATTATTTCTTATTGTTTTTATAGTTGATGGCAGTATTATGTCTGTTCCTAATTTCCCACAATTCCAAAAAGACTCTTCTTCAATATGTTCGACACCAGAAGGTATTTCTAAATCGCCATAAAGTTTAGCGCAACCCCTGAAAGTTCGTTCAGATATAGTTTTTAATGTGCTAGGTATTTTTAATTTACTATTCAATTTATTGCATCCTTGAAAAGCCCCAGTACCAACACCACTTAAAATTTTGCTTAAAGTTAATTCGCCATCTAAATTATTACATCCAAAGAAAGCTCTATTCCCAATGTATTTTGTATTCGGAGGAATAGCGAGATCTTCAATAAGCTCTCCGCAGTCTTTAAATGCTTCATCTCCTATATAAGACAAACCTCCCCCTAACAGTAAAGAACCGTTAAAAGAAGCGCAACTATCAAAAGCGTTATTTTCTATAGTATTAACACCTCCAGGTACAATTAAATCTCCTCGTATATTTATAGATCCAGCAAACGCACTTTCTCCTATCACTTGACAACCAGCACCAATCTTTAATTGAAAAATATCAGGATCCATATCTGCCCAATTATCAGGTATATCTCCATTTATTTGATCAATAAGATTTGAATCACCATTAAAAATTCTAGTAGAAAGAGTTTCTTGATTGTGTTCACTTCTGGATGGTATTATTCCAAGAGGGTCTTCGTCAAAGAACACCTCTAAATTATGAGAGTCAAAACTATTCCAAGTATGAATCCACCTTCTACATACGAAAACTTTAGGTCGATTATAAACAGAAGGTATCCTATGTTTAAACCTTCTATACCCTCCTTGAACTTCCAAAAAATGAAGCATGCTTTTAAGTTGCTTCGTCGTTATTTTAGAAAAGTTATAAGTAATAGGAAAAGATGCTGTGTTGTATTTTATTTTCCTCCTTAGAGGAAAACCATCTTTATCTCCAAATCTTTGTACATCAAATTGAACAGTATTAGACTGCCCCACATCTGGCTCCCAAAAAAAGTCTCTGGTCCAGTAAGGGCTTTCTTCAAGACTTAACGATGTATCTAATGAAGAGTCATGATCCTGTGTGCAATAATAAAAGTTATTTATTTTGTCTTGATATTTAAATTCTAATCTTTGATCATATGATACATCATTTTTTAAATATCTTTTATTTTCCTGCTCGTAATATAAACTTTCGTAATCTGGATCTAAAAAATTTAAACCAGTCCAATTAAAACTACCAGGAGATTCTGTTATTTCAAATTGAGCAGAAATACTAAATGTAGAGGCGTCAATTTGATTGATATTGTATTGGTTGCAATATCCATTTATTTTTTTATATATAGTTGGGTCTGAGTCAAAAAAAACAGGAGTGATACCTCTTTTTTCCTCTAAGAAGTTAGCCAATTCTCTAGCCTCTTGTTCATCAACCTCATAAACCATTTTAAAGTCAGCATAAAGATTATTAATCCCTACTGGCATTATATTGAGATAGTTATGATTAGTCGTTATGGCTTTATCCTTAGCTTTAAACTCAACAGAAGAGCCCTTAGTAGGACAAGATATTTCTTCAATACCTTCAAAATCAATTATTCCAGAAAAATTTCGAGTCCTGTCGTAAATTAATTCTTCGTCTTGTATTTTAACGTAAGCCATATATATTATATTAAATTTATATAAAAAGTAAACAAATTAAGGTAAAATTTCATTATCTCCTCCTAAATGACCCACATAAGATAAACTCATGGTCATAGTTCCGTTTACGGACTGACTTAAATCTCTACCCACCAAACTAGCTTTTGGTATTGTTAGTTGATTCAATTCAGTTCCATTTTTACCTTCTATGTTTATAGAAACATCTCTGTTCTCTCTTGAATTTAAAAAGTCAAAAGTTTGACCTTTATATGTTTGCCCTAATTCTAATTGTACTGAAGCAGTATACTTTATAGGCCTTTTTTGCTCTATCGCATAAGGATTAACAGAACCTATCCCGTAATAAACTTTATGATCTATAGTTACTGAGTAGTTAAAACCTATAACTTTATTATCCTCAAAGTCTTCTGAAGCTATAGATATTGTCTGCTGAGACGATGAATCGAGAATTGGATGATTCTTTTTTCTAGGTCCTCGCCTAATATCTCCATTTTTCTTTCTATTTACACCGCTTGTTATCTCATCTAGTATTCCTAAGCTTGTATTGACTTTAGGTAATGCCCCCACCGCGCAATCTATAGAATAGCTTCTTATGTAACCGCTTTCAAAACCATAATAATAATTATTTTTTTCATCATGAATTTGCCCCACAACGGTCTTGTCTTTTCCTAAAATGTCATAAATAGGATCTTGACAAATTAAAATCCTTGACAAGCTCATAGACTGATCTATCGGTCCTGACGGTGTAGTTAAACCCCTATCAGTTCCTATAGGACTGGCAACAGAACTATTGTTTCTTGATGAAATAGAAACAGAATTTACTCCCGTTAAATGGAAACCATCCAACAAGACAAAAGATTCGTGATCTAAAATAGCATTTGTCATTTTATCTTAGCGTTCCCCCTAATCTTTTTTCTTCCCTAAGAACTTCTAAAACCTTAAGTTTTATAGCTTTACCTAATTCTTCTCTAGCTCTAGCGTCTCCAGTGCTGCCTTTATTCTCTACAGTCTCTTGTTGTTGGTTCTGCTGGTTGGAGTTATTGCTACCACCTCCATTTACTGTTATATTTATTTCTCCAGAATTTTCTCTTGTTGCTAGTAACAATTCTTCCAACTTGTCTACAATTTTTTCTGAATTCTGAGTATCGCCTCCAGAGTTGAGGCTCTGAAGGTTTTCTTGGCCTATTCTCTCTGTGGCCGCTTTATTTAATACAAATTCACCGCCACTAAGCATCGCCATAACACTGTCTACATCAGAAGACCCTCCATTGATATAACCTCCTGTCGCTCTCTTTTGGCCTCCTAAATTGTAGCCACCATAACTACCTGCGTTTAGAATACCTCCAACCTGAACTCCATCTGAATTAGGAGCTCCACGAAGAAAACCTTGCCCAATACTAACAGCGCCATCTGACCCTAGAGCGGCTCCAATGCCACTCAAACCTGCAGAGATGCCCAAGCCAGCTATAGATATCAATGCTTTTGTTATGATAGCCTTCTTTCTAGCCTTCTCTTGCTCTTTTAAGTCTTCTAAAAGTTGCTTGTAATCAGCAACTTGCTGCTGGTATTCTAAGTTTAAGTCAAAAGCTTGACCCTTAGCTTCTCTTGTCGCAGCCTGTAGCGGCGTTTCTCTTGTTCTGCCGTAATTAGTAAGCCTAATGCTTTCTGGCTCCAGAGATATAACAGAAGCCCCAGCAACGCCACCTACAACATCACGACTGCCGCTTGTAAAAGCCTGTGTCGAAAAATCTAATAAGTTTTGGTCTCCTGTTATGTTCCCTTGTCCATATAAACCAGGAATAACGAAGTCTCCCCCTCCTTTTTGAGCTCTTAAAGATCCCTCCTGAATTTTGTCACCAAATATATTTGTAGTTTTGAAATCTTCTTCTTCTTGTGCGAATATAGCTCCAGATACAAGTCCTCCATTTTGGAACTTTTTAACCTTGCCTTCATTCAAGGAATCTAAAAATCCTTTGCCAAATTTCTCAGCAGCTTTTTTACCTACAACATATTCACCACTTGTTAACATGGAGGGTACCAAATCAGAAGACGCTTTTAGTTTAGAAGCGGTTGTTTCTTGTCCTGATATGCTGGGGTCAAATGAATTATTTAGATTGGCTTTTGGGGTGGCTTCAGACGCCTGTAGGCCAGACTCCGCTCTAAACTTAACATTCTTATCTATGATTTCCTTTTTCTCTTTTATGTAATCGATAGAGTCTGTCCACCTGGAGGAAAAACGACCAGAGTCAGATCTAATTTCGTCATTTTTTAATCTTTCTTCTGGTTTGTAAGCTTTGAAATAATTAGCCTCAGGCGTCCAATCAGAAGCCACAATTCCAGATTTAGTTCTTACATCTTCGGTATCTTTATAATTCAAGTTTGACTGTTTTTTAGGTCGCTCAGAGACGTTAGATACTCTAGTCCAATCAGAAGATTCAACTCCAGATTCAGCTCTTAATTTTACCTTTTCCTCTATTTCTTTTTTTCTAGCTTTTTTTATTCCTGCTGCAACGGTCCACTTAGAGGCTATTATGCCAGAATCAGTTCTGTCTTCTTGTTCTATTGACTTTTCACTATCTTCATC
>Ga0181400_1000879_pt1 | contig 12829 bp, 34 predicted proteins | sample 23SPOviralmetaG_FD_130129 | JGI IMG/M metagenome (GOLD analysis project Ga0181400, IMG submission 130129) | Marine viral communities from the oligotrophic San Pedro Time Series (SPOT) site, San Pedro Channel, CA, USA - 23 SPOT_SRF_2011-06-22 | ecosystem: Environmental > Aquatic > Marine > Strait...
ACTTCCAAAATTTGCATATTGGTTATCTGTCCATTCCCCTACTGAAATACCTAAATCTTTCATTATCTTTTGGTTGATTTTAAATTTTCAAATCCCGCATCTAAATCATCTGACAATGATGCCTTACTTCCCGCATCACTTAAAAAGTACATATAAGAAATAGCACCTACTCCTAATATAATTATTGCGTAATAAATTGTTTTTCCTCCCATAGTATTATCTTCTTATGTTTCCACCTCTATCTACACTTCCTAAGACTATATCTCCATAATCTCTTGGGTTATAGTTTTGAGGTACTGTTTGATTATTTGTAACCATTCCTCCCGTACCTCCACCACTTGATTGTGGTATAGCATATATTGGAGTTGGTTTACTTGGAAATTCTTTTTTTGGTGGCTTAACACCTTTAGGCTTAACCACCTCTTTGGGTTTTGTTTTTTTACCTAAAATTTTTTTTACCCCACTTTTTCCACCAAGAGCATAAGCACTTATTAAGTAATAAAGCACCGCTAAAGAGCCACCCACAATCGCTATTTTCTTGACATTTATTTTCATAATAAAATATTTTACATTAAATTATCTACTCTCATTGGCGGGAAATCAAACTTAATTGGTTTTGATGGCATTGGCATATAACCTATACAACCTTTTAGCATTTCTTTTTGTAACTTATTTAAGGCTTCTTTTGACATACGAGAAGTCATCGCAATTTTTTTAAACTCTGCCATTGCTTGTTTACAAGATTTCTGTCCACCTTTAGGGGGTTCGCTTGTGCCTTTATCCCCATCTGATACTGAAACGGGTTCACTATCATCCGCTTGAACTGTTGTACTTGAATTACTCAAAGCATCTTGTATCATTTCAGAGCCATTTTTTGCTTTTTTCTTTTTGTAAAGTATATAAATAAGGGCAATAACTCCACCCGCCATTAATAACTGATTTGTTGTAAGTTTTTTCATAACTATTTTATATATTTTTGATAAACTAAAACACTTGCAATTCCTACTGCAATACCTATGTAATAGTTTTTTTCTTTAAAAATTGATGTATATTTTTCCATAACTATTTAGCTTTATAGATTACCATACCCGTTTTTGTTTTTGACTTTTTATAAGTCTTTCCTTTGTAGCTAAAGCTACTTGCACCACTCTTACGAGCCTTGTTTAGTGCGGTCATATAAGCGTTCATTTTCTTAGCCATAATTACTTCTTTTTTAATAAATAAAATGCCACTCCTACTACAAGAACTGCACCTCCTATATACATTAATTTTTTATTCCTTTTTTTATCAGCAACTTCTTTTGTTACTTTGTCTATTGCGACTTGTTCTTTTGTTGTATAAACCTTTTGAGCCATAATTTAATTTTTTTTGTTTTTTTCGTAATTTAAAATTTCTAATCTATATTTGATTAAATCCCAAATCACTACTGCTGAAAGGGAAGCTATTAAACCTATTACAAATGATTTTTTATCATTAGGATTTAATTTAATCATTTTATTATTTCTTTTTTGGGATTGCCAATCCTATTGCATAACCAATACCTCCTATTGCGATACCACCCAATATAGTATATCCCCATCCTTTCCAAAAACCCGATTTAACTTTAAAAGCATAACCCAACCCAATAGCAAAACCTATCGGAGAGCCAATTTTATAACCAATAGTACTATTGCTTTGTGGGTCTATTTCTGTATTTGTAGCTTCTCTTATCATTTTTTTCTTGTTTTTATAATAATAATAACTGCTCCTAAAACTGCAACAACACCCGCAATCAAATAAATCTTATTATTATCTTCCGAAACTTTTTTTGCTTCTTCATTTTTTTGATTTTCTAATTTAGCTTGTTCTTCTTCTTGTGCTTTTTTTCGTAATTTTTCTTTTCTTTTGTCAAATCCTCCGAAACTTCTATACATATCTATTCTTCTTTTGAAAATTTACCTACCATAATAGCAGAAATAGTACCGCCTATTAATAATCCAACAAAACCCGTTGTGTAGATGTTTTTATCTTTAAAGTAACCAAACATTACACCACCTACTAAACCCGTAAAAGCACCTTGTATAGTGCCACTTGTTCTACTTAATAGTTCCTTTTTTTGGTCGCCATTAATCAGTTTTCTGTTGTTATTAATTGCATCTTTACCATTCATTTTTTACCAAATTTTTTAATTACAATATAACCTAATCCAATAAATGCGAAAGTTAAGATGTAATATTTTAAGTCTGAACTTTTAAATATACCCTCCTTGTCCGCATAGTCTTGCAGTTTGTCATCAAATACAACCTCGTTTTCCAAACTAATTATTTTTTACGAGTAGCAAAATATATTGTAGTTCCTAAAGCACCTAATAATACAACACCTCCAATTATCCAAAGATAAACTGTTGATTTAGGAGCGTTTTTTTGAGCGTTTAAAAGTGCTAATTGTTGCTCCATTTGTTTAGTAGAAAGTTTACCTTGCTCTACAAGTGCTTGTAACTCTAATTCCTTTGCTTTTACTTGAGCATCTATTAGCTTTTGTTGTTGTTTTCCCGCTTGGTCTGTTTGCCATATACCAACACCATTAGTAATTAAATCGTTCCAATTAACACCTCTTAAAGCATTTCCAATACCCGTTCCCGTAGTTCCTACGGGTGCAGTAGCATCATAAGGATTGTCATTGTTGAATAAACCTCCAACATTTGCAAATTGAGTTTCAGTTGGAGAAAAACCTCCGCTTTGTGTGGACATAGTATCAAACTCTCCACTTGCATTTGCAAAGCCATCTTCTTTAAGATTAGCACCTTGTTGGCTACTCATAGCATCAAATTCTTGTCCGCTACCTTGTGTTGCCATTGGGTCAAATCCACCACTTGCGTAGCTTTCTCCACTATAATTAGATTCGTTTTTATACCTTGATTCCGCCCATCTAATAAAATTAGTTTTAAAAACTTCTGATTTTACTAAAGACATAAACAATGTTTTTGTAATGACTTTTACATCATCGCTTTGGCTTACATTTATACCTTCACTTCTCATAAAAGTAACCACACCTTGCTTATCAGTTGCGACCAACATTGCGATTATATCGCTAAAATTATCACTTCTTACCATTTTTTTATTTTTTAAAAATTATAGCTACTGCTAAAACCAAGCAAGAAGCAAAAATTATTGTATTAGTATTAGTAGCTAAAGCCTTTGCTTCGCTATTATCGTTTTGTCTGCCACTTGCATTAATAAAATGCTCTAAAAGGTATGGACTACTACCTATATTATTTTTGCAACCACAATCAGAACTCTTTTCTTCTTTTTCAGTTGGTTTAGAGAATATCTCTAATATAAATTCTTTGTCGGGGTGCATATTCATCAGAGATAAAAGTGCATCTTCCCCTTCGTTATTGACCAAAGTTTTAAGGTTTTGGCTCATTGAACGAGGATTAGTAACTTGATAGCCATAAGATTCGCAAAAGGACTTTGCTCCTTGTGGATTGTTTTTGGCTATATAATCATATACTGTTGTCATATCTTTTGTATTAAATTAAAAAAAGGTGTATAGCATTACACCACACACCTTTTTTAAAGTTTCCGTGCAGTAAACTACACCCACTATTAATTACCCTTGCAATTTAATTGTTTGGGCTTTAACAATGCCTGGATTACCAAATGCTTCGGACACAGGGCGACCCGATAATCCTCTTGCTAAATTGATATTATCAGATGGGTAGAAGTAAAGTTTAACAGTAGCGTTAGCTAAAATGTTAGAAATAATTACTTTTGTAAATCCATCGATTCTAAATCCATAACGCATTGCTACAATAGTCGATTGTTGCTGATACGGGTCGATTGTTGGCACAAGTGTTTTTTGTGCTTCGTTACCATTTGCATCTCTCGTGTTGATAGCAAGAGTTTCAAGTACTTGGTTAGCCGTAGCTGACTGTAAGTAAGTTAAACCTACGCTAAAAGGATTTTGCATAAATTGGTAAAGCATCTCACGGTAGTTGATTCCCGCAATTCCACTTGAAATGGTAATTAAACCAATAACTAAATCTCCACCCGCAGTAAAACCTGCGTTGTTGATAAACTCATAAGAACCTAAAACAGAAAAGTTCCCACTATTTGCGGGGTCTGTTGAGGTAATTGTGATAATATAAGGTTGTGATGTTGGGGCAGATACTCCACCTCCATTTGCACCAAAAAACCCATCTTGTCCCGTGAAGTTTGAATCATCCACGAAACCACCACTCATATTTGAGTAGTTCTCATTAGCATTTGCTCTTGCATCAGCTAAGTATTTACGAATATTTGACATTTTTCAAAAATTTATATAGTTAAATAAAATTATTTGCTCATTGACTATTCAGCAGTTTGAGGTGCTTCCGTACCTCTCTTTGCTAAATACGTTTGAACTTGAAAAGCGACTAATACTCCCGCAGTAACAGTAAGAACTTTACCTACTAATGTTACAAGTTTTTTTGTATCCATATCAGAATGAATTAAGGTTAATAAAAATTAATTTGCATAATTTCAGAACTATACCCTACAAATATATTATTTCAAGGCATAATTATTATTAAAAAACATAACCTTTTTTTACAAGAAACAAGTTGTAAATGGTGTTTAAGAGCAATAATTCTTTACAATCCTATCTCTAACAAACTTAACTGCGGATTCTTGGGTGTACTTTTTATTACCCTTTAAATCTCTTTGTTGTAGCATTGGGGAAATTATCTTTCGGTAGTATTTCTCGATGTAGTCATCAATAGATTCGTTTAATAGCTTTTTATCAAAATCTCCCAAAATCTTTTCAGCATCTATATCAACAAACAAGAAAAACCTCTCATTTCCATTATAGTATTGCTTGTTAATCATCATTTCAGCAATTTTAAGATATTCAAACTTATCTTCAAACTTTTTTATGTGTCTATCAACGCTATCGGTGTTTTTATGAAAACGAACCCAATTAAGGTTTTGCCATATTTTTGATGTAACTCTACCAATAGATTGAAAGTGCATTATAATATCAGTATCCGTATGTCTATTAGTGCATATAGCCCCTACAAGGTCATTTGGTAAGTGGTCAGAAATATATCTATTAATATCTTCAATTAATAATAACCCTCCCCGATAATCTGTTAAGATTGTAAATAAAGCATCTTGAATTTCCTTTAAGGTCATTCTAACACCATCATCATTAAATGGTCTTATTCTTCTTGCTTCAATAGTTGGATGTGCAGAAAACTTTTTTACATCTTTAAGTCGTAATGCTTTATATTCGACAAACTCATCATTTACATCTAAAACTAATGCTCGTCTTGGTTTTACACCTTTACTTGGATTACCCTTAATGTAAGAGTTAATCATTTTTGTTGTTATGTATGTTTTGCCTACTCCCTTTTTGCCTACCGCTACACCTAATTTTGGTTCTCTCATATCACTATGTGTTTGTGTAATTTATAATTAAGTCATCTCCTATAAAATCTATATTATTAAAACTTAAAGTTTCCTCTGTCCTTGTATCTTTATTACTAAAGGTAAAGGTTCTCATAAATAATTGTAATGTGAATGTGTCATTGGATTCCTTAAACATATTTATTTTTTCTTTTTAGGGCGACCTCTTTTTCTTTTTTTAGGTGCATCTTCACTTGGGGTTATATCTATAACTTCATCTACTTTATTGGTTTTAGACAATTCATCTAATTTAGCAAGTATAGAAGGGTCGCCAAATTGTGGCATACCATCTGATTGTTTCGTTTCGCTAAATGAAGAATTTTCATTCATACCCATCATATCTCCTACCATAGATTCCGCAGTAAATTCTTCGGGTTCTGTAAATGTTGGTTGTGGTGTAGGTGTCGGTTGTGGGCTTGGTTGCGATGGTGGTGTATTGGTTGGTGGTGGTGGTGGTGTGGTACTTGTAGCTTGTGGAGTTGGTTTAGTTTTTGGAACAAAATTAGATTGTTCTTTCCACATAGTAAATAGTTTATTGTTTTGCTTTACAAGTTGAAATATCATCGCCCCCTTTGTAAGTATATCTGTACCAAAAGCAACTCCTAAAAACTGCTCATCAGTCATTGCAAGACCCTTCTTTTGAAACACTCTAACCATAGCGGGTCTGACCTTTTCAACAAAGTCATCCTCTAATTTAATTGCATCGCTTAATTGAGCATTATACTCTTGAACATACTCCATCAAACCCAAAGAGTTTCCCATATCATCAATAGGAACTTGCAAGGATGGGTCAATTTCGCCACTCTCCATAGCTTGTGCTACTTTCTCCTCTTTGATTTTTGTTACTCTATTTGCTAATAAGTGTGCTTTACCATAGACATCTAAAACAGTATCTACCATTTGTTCAGTAGCATACATTTGTTCTTTTTTGTCTAAGTTTTCCATAGCGGGATTAAACGTGGAGGGTTCTTTTTCCTCTTGGTCAAAATCACTAAAATTAGGAGCATCAAATGTTGGTTCTTCTAATTCCGCTTCTAAACCTTGTGCATCTACATTTCCTTTGGTATATGCTCTTTCTTTTACGGGTTCGTCTAACGGACTAAACCCCGAATAAAAGTCTTGGTTGTTTTCAAATGAAACATCTTGTGTGTTATCTTGCTCCATTGGTTCTTGATTAGTTTCTTGTGCTTTGCTCATTATATTGTTTTAATAATTTTAATTGATGTGTTACGCTTTCAAATTTCTCTATTCTCTCTAAATCTAATGGGTGGTTTGGGTCATAGTTTTCTACATCCTTTTTGTACCTCGATAAATTAGTGTTGTTCTTGTTTAAAACAAAAGATACATCCTTCAATGTAAATTCATAATCATTAACAAGTATGTGTGTAATAATACCAAGTGCGTGTGTTTTGTCGTTATAACGTGATGACCCATAAAGCAACTCCTTAACTGATAATTCAAACTCCTTTGCAACTATTTTAATAATTGTTTTAGCAGTTTCGTTTTGATAAGTTAAGTGGTTATCTTCTCTTAATTCTATGAGCATCTGTATAAAACCTCTTTCGCCTACTGCGGAGATTGTTTTATATATTTCTTCAAATACAATGGTAATACCTTTGTTGATGTTTTTGTGTGCCTTGCTCATTCCCAAATTTAAGTTATTATTTTAAAAAATAAAAATTATCGTTTAAGAATTATCGCTCCATTTCGCCCCCAAGTCTTTTTCATATTGTGATATGTGTGAACGTGAGAATCTTCAATTAATAGTGCATCTTTAAATGCTTTAATTAAATTATCTAAATCGGGTCTTTGAGTGTGTGGTTTGCCATCCATTTCTACTCGCTTCTTTTCACTCCAAGAAGTAGGCATAGGAATTACAAATTTTATATCTAAATCTTCTTTGGGTTGCCATCTACACAGAAAACAAAGCATTTTTAAATCGTCTTTGTACTTCCAATATTTTTCAGTAGCGGGTCTTTTTTTCCATTTGTCGCTTTGTGTCATACGAGGTTTAGCAACGGGAACAATATTTAAGGTAATATAAGGCAGTATAACTTGACCATCAGCAGTAAGTTGTTGCTTTTTTGGTTGCTCCTCTTTTTTTGCATTTATGTCAATTACCTTACCTAATTCTTTTTGTGTGTCTTTTGGTGTTTCTTGTGAACTCATATTTTATATTTATCTGTTATTGATTTAAGTTTTAAAATCTCTTGACCTATTAAATAGGAAGCATCGTTATCACTTGGATAGTGCAACCCTAAATAAACCCTACTGTCTGCAATATCAGTAATAAATTGCTTACAGAATCCATAAGATTGAGGATATTTATTTCCTATAATATTTAAAATAACATAGGCTTGTATTGTATGACCGCTTGGATAAGATGGGCTATGACCCGAAAATGTATCGTAAGGAAATAATTTCAATTTATAATATTGGGCTAACTGAAATGGTCTTGGTCTTTGATATTTTTGTTTTAGCTTTATAATAGTAGGGGAAATATCTTCATTTATTGAATTATAAATTTCTGCTACATCCATTCCTTTAACAGTAAATGCGGAAAGTATGCTTTGCATTATGTTTCGGTCATATCTTTTATATCTTGCCAAGTGTTCTGCATTACTTTCGTCAAAAATAGACCTAACCTTTTCAACCATCTCGTTAAGTTCTTGTTTAACTGATTCAGAGTTGTTTAACGGAAAATTTAATTGGCTTCCATAAGTTTTATCCAATATTGGTATAACATCATCTGCTAAACACTTTCGTTTTAATATATCGAGATGGTACTCTGATAAATTTCCGTAAGTTACTTTATTAAGCCAATCTTCCATTTCTTACTTTATTTCCCGTTAGTTTATCAATTTTGCTTTTCATTTCTTGCATATCTGATTGTAGTTGCATAACAATCTTGCTATCTCCTTTTTTTAACGCTTCTAACCTTCTTCTATAATAAAAGATAGAATATATTAAAGATGCACTTGTTAATCCCAACATCATAATTGCAACCCAACCTAATTTTGGACTGCTATCTGATACACCACCCATTGCCATAGGTGTTGCTTCTACTGTTGGTGTTGCTTCTACTGTTGGTGTTGAAGCGGGAGCGGGTGCTACTGTATTGTCCTCCATTATCTTGTTTTTTTAATTATATATATTATTGTTCCCGTTGTAACTACTGCCACTAAAGACAAAAGAAATGCGGGTTTAGTGTACCATTTATCTTTCCAAACTTGTGGAGTAAAAGTAGGTTTTTTTGGTTTTTTACCAATACTTGCGGTTATTACCACTTCATCTAATTGCTCAATATCTTCTTCTAAATATATCTGTGCATCTTGCAGTTCTGATGCTTTTTTAAGTTGAGTTTTTAAACCTATATAACTTATGCTAAACTCATCATTTGGCTTTATATCTTCATTATCAATCTCAAAATAGCCATCTTGATTAGATGCAACCCCAAGAGTTGTGCCTTCTCCATTTCTAAATAACTGAATTGTTGCTCCATCAGTTTTTCCATAGCTATCAGTAATGTATCCGCTTACTTTCATTTTTTAGTTATTTTTTTTAGCGTATAGTAATTAACCAAAGCACCCAAACTAAAAGAAATCATAGCTAATACTAAAAATGTCTTATAAAATGTTGGATGCACTCCGTTTACTTTTTTCTTTTCTTCTTCCATTATAAAATATTTTTTACTTTTTCTACTGCTATTCCATTTAATATTGAAAATGCACCGACAACTACTAAGTTTTTTAACGTAGTTTCTAATTTAGGTATGTAAAATTTGAACTCATTATTATCCTCATTTTTAGCCACTAAATAGTGTGCATACGCTTCGGTAGAAAAAATTGCAAATGTTACAAGTGCTACTATATTTCTATCTTTCATATTTCAACACCTAAATTTAAAACTATAAGTCTTAATTTTTTTTCTTGCAACGAAACCTCAAACAATGTTACTTTCCATAATCTAAAGTTTAAGCACCATTTATTTTTTTTAGCATTGCTATTCCAACTATTAATCCAATTTAATTTTTTCATACTTTTACAAGTTCTGATGAATGATGATTTACAATTCTCATTCTGTTATTTATTTTTTTAAAAACATAAGAATATCGTGCTACTACCTTTTCTCCATCCACACGGAACTCATAAACTCCGCTTGAAATCATACAACAATCTAATTCTTGATTTACATTATCTAAAATTTCACAACTAATACTTTTTCTGTCTAAAAACATATCAAAGTATTCTCTAATCTGTTTTAATCCTACTTCAAGAGGTTGGCTATACGTTCCAACTAAAACTGCATTTTGGCTATAAAAATTAACCATTTCGCTTGAATTGTTTGCCCTAATACTACTTGCCCAATCGCTTAAAATTGTAGGCACTTGTGTTGTGATTCTTACCATAATAATTTATCTGCGTAATATCCATTACTGTTTCTAACGCTTCTATCGTTTTTGTGTCTTATCTTGTATAGCTTTCTTCTTTTGTTAGCAGTACCTTTTTCTACTTTACCTTTTCTCTCAAGTTCCATATATGTAGGATAGTCATTATATCCTACCGCACCTACACTTGCAACCTTAACTCCTTTTTTAAAAACATCAATCTTTTTACCCTTAGTCTTGCTTGGCTTAACAGTAACACCAATTTTCTTGGCTTGATTTTTCGTATATGTTTTTATTCTATATCCCATACTAAAACATACTTAAAGACCATCCCTCTAATCCTTTAAAACTATTAAGATTATTTGGGTCATAAGTTAATCCATTTGGAAACATACTGTTATTTTTTAGTGTGTTTCTAATACTTTCAATTTGTTCGGGTGTTAATTTGTCAAAATTAATATCGGGTGCGAACATATATGTTTTAATGTCGTTTAATTTATTAGGGTCATCAGTTCCAAATTTGCTAATTAGTGTTTTTCTTACCTTTTCAGCTATTTCTCTTGCCTTTCTTTCTTCCTCTGCAAGTCTTTCTTCAATAGACATTGTATCTGCTTGAAATTCTTTTTTAGTAATATTTGGCAATATTTTCTTAATGAAGTAATAACCACCTCCTAAAAATAATCCCGCTATTAATACTTTTTTTATCATAAATTATATTTAAGCACACTTAACTAAATACCTACCATCTTTACACAAATGTTTTAAAACATTATCTTCATATTTATATAAAGGTTTGCCATCAGATACATATTTGCTTCCATCAAATTCTTTTAAATAAGGAATACCAAAGTTGTCAATAGACCAAACATCTGATGTTGCAACCGCTCCAATAATCTTATTCAAATCTAAATTTGTAATGTCAGATGTACCATACTTGTCAATTAAATCATCTTTAATTTTCTTTTCCTCTAATAACCTTAATCTTTCTTCTTCCGCAAGTCTTTCTTCAATAGACTTTGTATCTGCTTGAAATTCTTTTTTAGTAATATTTGGCAGTATTTTCTTAATGAAGTAATAACCACCTCCTAAAAATAATCCCGCTATTAATACTTTTTTTATCATAGATATATTTTTCTACTGTTGCCATAAACATATCCCATTCCGATAGGAGATTCACTTCCTATTTCTTGTTGGCTACCCATACTTTCCCCGTAATATTCTCTATCCCTAACTTGGTCGATAGATTTATTTCTATTTATTGATATTGGTGGTTTTTGACCCCCTTTTCCTCTATAAAACTCCTTTACATCGTATTCTTTTAATTCTAAATCGTATTCAGATGATGTATTGGTTGGTAATAATTTCTTTATTAAAAAATAACCACCTACTAAAAATATTCCTCCAACTAATACTTTCTTTATCATTATATCATATTTAAGTATAAAAATTCTTTGGCTGATTTACTTTTTCGTGTAAAACCACTAAATCTCCTATCATCGGGTCTTTCCCAAGACGATGAATTGCCAAAGCCACCCGTATATGTTACTTTAGGTGGTATAAATTCTTTAACTTCATATTCTTTGGTTTCTACGTCTAATGTTGATGATTTTGCATTAAACATTGGTAATAGTTTTTTAAGTAGATAAATTCCACCGCCTATAAAAACACCCGCTATGATAACTTTTTTTACCATCTTAATTATCCGTAAGTAGGAAAAGCATTTCCAAAATCTGCCCTATCCCAATTAATGTTTATACCATTTGGAAATAAGCCTAACATATCCCCCGTTGGTTTTGTTTTGTTAATATTAGCGTTGATAGTTTTATTTACCCCAACTCTAATTTCTTTAGCTTTCTTTTTTACAGTTTCTTTATCTAAATCTTCCCATTTTGTAACAGTAGCCTTTTCTTCGATTTTTACATCATCCTTTTTATATAATTTCTTGTACAAGACAAATCCCGCAACAATAACCAAACCTCCTATGATTAACTTTTTTTTATCCATTTTTTTCTAATGTAGGATACATTTTTAAAAACTTATCCTTATCAAATTTTATATTGGTATTTAACCACCAATTTTTATTAAAAGTTCCATCTTCTAATTTAAAACCCGATTTTATATCTCGTTCTAAATCTCTTAACCTACGTCTTTCTTTTTCAGTAAGTTCATCTTCATAGTCTTTAGTTTCAATTTCTAATTCTTTACTATTAGATTTAAAATTAGGTAATATCTTTTTAATAAAATAGTACCCTCCACCTAAAAATAAACTTGCTATTAATACTTTTTTCATCTACCAAAAACTTAAATCTCTATCCATAGATGGTTTACAAGTTCCATATTGACGACACATATTCTTTGAATTTCCCGCCAATGTTTCTCCTTGTCTGTTTCTATCGGGTTCGTACATATCAATATTATATACTTCTTTTTGTTTAGGTGCTTTATATTGAGGTACACCACTACTCCCTTTGGACACTACAAATTCGGGGGCTTCATAATCAGTCAGTTCCGCATTATAGTTTTTAGACTTTTTGTTTAGTAATTGCAAAAGTTTATTTAGCAAAAACAAGCCACCAATAATATATACACTTGTTATTGCTACTTTTTTCATTATCTTTTTCTTAATATGTTTACTGCTCCAAGCGTTGCTATTAAAAGCACTCCACCTATGAGCAATCCACCCATATTACTTGATTTCTTTTCTTCAACTACGGGCTTCGCTTCTAAAACCTCCTCTTTTGGTTTAGCTTCCTCTTTAGCTTCCTCTTTAGCTTCCTCTTTAGCTTTAGCTTCTTTTTCTGCTTCCGCTTTTTTATCTAATTTCTTTTTATAGCTTTTTAGTTGTTCTTGAGCATCTTTAAAATACTCCTCTGTGTAAGTTTTAACTTCATCCAATTTTGCTTGACTTTCTTCTGTTGGCTCATCTGCCACCTCTTTTTCTGCCAAAGCTACCTTTGAAACTAAATCTTCAACTGTTGCTACTCTTTGTGATAAAATTCTTGGTAAAGAATCTTTA
>Ga0181400_1000883_pt1 | contig 12799 bp, 7 predicted proteins | sample 23SPOviralmetaG_FD_130129 | JGI IMG/M metagenome (GOLD analysis project Ga0181400, IMG submission 130129) | Marine viral communities from the oligotrophic San Pedro Time Series (SPOT) site, San Pedro Channel, CA, USA - 23 SPOT_SRF_2011-06-22 | ecosystem: Environmental > Aquatic > Marine > Strait...
ACGTGGCGAGGCATGCCCACCCGCAGGAGGCAAGACCGCTGCGCACGGTGGCGGCGTCCCGTGCGTGGACGACGGGGACCATCCACACCTGTCACTCGTGCAAACAAACGTCCTCTTTTTCGTGCAAACAAACGTTTTTTCGCATTGCACTCTCCACACACTTAGCGACACGCTCCTCTCACGCGTCGACGAGGTGCCACTTGGTGTACACAAAGATGTCAACGGCCCAATCGCCATCCTTGGGTGGGGGCAGCAGCACGCCGTTCGGCACAGGGCCGAAGCGGCGCAGGCGCACGCCGCCCCGGTCGTCGACCATCTCCACGTACGCCACCTCGCAAAACTCAAACGTGCACCCCATGACCCCGCACCGGGTCGCAACGTCGCGCAGCTGCGCGACGTAGTCGTCAAACTCCCTCGACACCGCCAGCTGCTTGCGGCGCCCGTCTGGGCAGATGGCGTCGGCGGCCATGCACGCGCGGGTGAGCGCGTGCTGCGCGAGCGTCGCCATGTCGGCGATGCAGCGGTCTGCCGGCATGCGGTCGCGCGACTGCAGCACGATGTGCCGCCCGCCGTCCGGCAGCCGCAGCTGGCCGCAAAACACGACGCGCACGTGTTTGTGCTTCCGGATGGCCGTAGCGGCCTTTGCCCTCTCTGTGCGACCGCCGCAGCCGCGGCCACCGCCGAGCCCGATCGCGCCACCGCTGTCCGCGAGCGCCTCGCGGTCGGTCACGTCGTGCAGCAGCAGCACGTCGACGCTCGAAAGCGTTCGGAGCTTGGCGGCTTCCCGAATCAGCAACCCCCACTCTTTCGCCGTGCTGCAGATGCCGCGCATGCTGACGTGCAGGCGGGGGGCTGTGTGCGGCTGCGATGACGCCCATGACGCCGACGACGCAGCCGCCGACGACACGGATGGCTGTCGATGGCTGTGCGGATGCTCCGCGACCGCGACCAGCGCGCAACGGACGGACGCCAGCCCCTTTGGGGTGATGGCCCTGCATCCGTCCAAGGCCACCTCTTGCAGTCGGGGCAGGCCCCTGACGACGTCGTGCATAAGCTCCCCGGTCAACTTCGCATTCCTCGAGAGGTGCAGGCGGACAATCTCCGGAAAGGTTGCGCACACTGCGCGCACCCAGCCTGCCTGCGCCGCATGCGCGCGGCTGTCGTCCACGCCGCACGACTGCTCGCAAAAGAGCAGCGTGCCCACGGCTTTCATCGCCACGCCGTCTGTCTGCAGCAGCTCGCAGAGCCGCAGCAGACAGATCGCATTGCCGCTGAGGTCCAACACGACCGCCGCACGGGAGGGCCGCGCGCCCCAACCGTTGAGGCCGAGCTCGCAAAGGATCTTGTGCGCGGCCGGCGTTTCGATGCCGCAGCCGCTGAGCACCAGCTCGCTCAGCGACGCGAGGCTCTTGCTCAAAAACAGCGCAAAGCGGCCCATCACGGGCGTCGCAAAGTGGAGCATCGACGTGCAAAGGGTCGCGTCCACGCGCACAATGTGCCCAAAATGGTCCGGGTTGTCCGTCGCGCGCTGCATCAACCGACCGACGTACCGCTCCCCCCCGCCCGCGCCCTCGATGGACCCAACGGAGATGCGCAAGGGGCGCGCTCCACCGCCACCACCGCCACCACCGCCCCCACCGCCACCACCGCCACCACCGCCACCACCTTCATAATCGCCATCGTCGCAAGCGTCGCCATCCTCGTGGACCGCCAACCGCTGGCGCTTTCCCCATCCACGTCTCCAAAGCACAGGTGCACGCGTCGCGCCCGCGCCCACCTGCTGCGCACACGGCGAAGACCCGTCTTGTGGCGTGCAGTCGCGCATCCGAGTCTGCCCTGTCGCTCGTTTAGCTCACCCTTCTCCCGGTGTCTGGCACAGGTCACGTGTGCAGGCAAGGTTGTGGCGCCAGCTTTTCCCGTGCCTCGCACCCGCTAGAAAACGGCCAACGCTGCGCGGCGACGCACGGCCCGGGTGGTGGCGCCACGGTGCATCGCGACGCAAGAGGCGCCATGGTGAACGGTGCAAAGGCCCCGGCGGGGGCGGCAAGGCCCGGGCGGGGTCGAACGGGCATTTTGCGGTCGACGAAGAAGCGGTCGACGGGCGTGAGGGTGGGAGCACGGGGCGGACCGCCCCGACCGCCTCTCCCACGGCGGTTGCCATCCGTGTCCGATGCGGGCGGGGCCATTTCCTTGGTCGCCCTCTGCAACGAGACTGGGCGCAAGGGCACCCCGCGGGGTGAGGACGCCGCCAGCCGTGATCTGAAGCGCTCGTTGGACTCGTTCAACAACATGCTTCACATTATGAACAACGCATTCGGAGTGGCAACGCGAGGCCCAGGAGTGGACCGAACAGTCAAGGCGATCCGTGCGGCGTTCCTCCGCTGCAGCTCGGCGGTGCTCGGCCACGACCTCGCCCGAGCCGCCGTCGCGGAGCGCTGCGCGACCGCCGTGCCGCGGCTGGAAGAGCTCGTCGCCGAGTTCTCGCACATTGAGAGCGTCAATCCCAACAAGGCCGTCTACAGCAACCGGGCGCTGCTGTTGCTGAGCCGGGCCGAGCCCGACGGGCTCGGCTCAGCGGAGAGCGTGGATGCCATTGCGGCCGGCGCGATGGTTGCGCAGGTGTACGGGCGGAAGCTGAGCACCACGGCGAAGGTGCAGAACCTCGAGCAAGACGCCCTGCGTCTGAAAGCGTCGAACGAGGACCTTTCGAAGGCCAACGAGCGCTTAAAGGCGGCGTTGGATCACAAGGAAAAGGAGAACGATGCGCTACGCGAGCAGCTAGCGCGGCACGGCATTCAGGCCACGACCACAACTTCAACCTCAACCACAGCCACGACGGCGACGGCGACGGCGACGGCGACGGCGACGGACACCTCCGCGGACACCATGTTAGAAGACATGCTGTCGACGCCGCTCGGATTGTCGTCCGACCTTTCGGTGGCGCTTGGTGAAGACTTGCCGGTCCCAGCGGTGCCGGCACCGCTGGCGGCGTAAGGGCGCATTGATCAAGGGCTGTCCCAACCCCTACGCGGAAGAAGAAGGGCGCGCGGTGTCGGCCAATCAATGGCTGCCGCGCGTAGGCTCGCTAACCGCGTGTGTGGGTGTGATAAGAGAGGTGCACCGTGTCACAATTGCAAAGCGCCCTTCGCGCAGCTGTGTGGTGTGGTTGTCTGTGAGGATCGAGTGACGAGGCAAGCACCATGATTGTGCGCCGCGCGCGTCCCCGTCCCCGTCCCCGCCCTTGCGTTTGCGTCAGCCTCCACCAACCGGCATGCTTTGACGCTCTCCGGACCGCTCGGGTCGTGCGCGCCAGTCGGCCAGCGACTTTCAGACGTACATGGGACCCGGCGACAAGAACCTTGCCAGCAACGACTCAGTCACGGGCAACCAGCCGGTGTCTCGCATCGGCGAGGTGGTGCTGAACGCATGGATCGACCCGTACGAGTTCTCGACTCTAGCCCACGATGCTCTCACTGCGATGCAATTGCACGGCGGAATCGAGGTCGTCGCGAGGGACTCACTCAACGAAACCGATCTGGCGACGAGCACGGCGGCGGTGGAGCACAAGCCCATGTTCCACGAATGGGCAACGGTTCATCCGGGCCTCATCTGCGTCTCCCGCAAAAAGAAGACTGCGGCCTTCAGGCAGTATGCTGCGGCGGAGACGGCCGTGCCGGTGATTGCGTGCGCGGCGTGCCTTCCAAAGGAAGACGAGAAAAACTACTTCTTTGCTGGGATCGCTCGCTCAAAGAGCGTCCGTACGCCTGACGACGGCCTCGGCCCGAACGTCGACGAGTTCTTCACCGTGAGCATCGGCGGCATGCAAAACATCCTCAACACCAGCAACGGGCCCATCTACCCGGGCGACCTCATCGAGTGGACGTTTGCAAACGGCGCCACTGCCGGCGAGAAGCGGTCCAGGTCGGGGCCGCGGCGGATTGCCATCAACGTCGGGTCGGTATCTTCACCCAAGATCATCGGCAAAGCGCTCAGCTTTGCCAAGAGGGGCGAGGCGTTTGACATCCTGATCCGCGCGTAGGCGGCGCGCGTGGTACGACGCCAGAGGCGCGGCGGGCTGACCGGCACGCAATGCGAGGGGGTGACGCAAGCCTCCATCTCCGGCGGGAGAAAAGCAGGCCCTGTTGCGCCGCTCTCGATTTTGCAGAGAGCTGCACGGCTTTGTAGGTTTGTGAAAGCGGGAAAACTCTCACCTTTAACACAAAAGTGATAAAGTGATACGGTACGTGGTGGGACTCCTTTCACTCCAGTGCGCACTGAACGTGGCCAGCTAGCGTGTCGCTGCTAACATGGAAAACTTCAAGAACTGTCAACCCTTAGGAGCACTACACTCACTGCACAAGCTACTCCGACTCGTGCACCCGAATGCATTCCATGGCGACGTACACGCCGCGCGACACCGCGCCCACCCCCGTCACGTGAGCAAGCGGCTCGGCGCCCTCGCCCTCTGCCCCGCGTTCCGCGTCCTCCCCGGCGAGACACACCACCGCCACCCATTCGACCTGCAGGCCCATTCCAAAGCATGGCCAGCACGTTTGGTGAAGCATCTCGTAGATGGCTTCCGTGCGGACTAGCTCGCGGGCAGCTTCGTCCGCCTTTCTCACCGCGCGATACTCCACCCACTGCATGTCGTCCGACAGAACGCACGGCTGCTGCGCCTCCCGCCCGAGGTCTGCGCCCTGCTGCGCGGCGTGGCGTATCGTGCCGCAGACGCGTAGCTGGCGAATCGCAAGCCGCGCTTGCGTTCCGTCGCCGCAGAGATCCTGGATGCGCGCGTCCTTTAAAACGTCCGGCTCCACCAGCCGCGACAGCGTCTGCAGCGTCGACTCTTCATAGAAGTCCAATATTTGAGCGTACTGCTCCCTGTGAAAGGCGCTGTCGCAGCACCGTCTGCACGAATCGCGCCCGTCTCTCCCACGGTCGCCAAACGAGCGCTCGTACGGCACGTGTCTGTGCATCCACTGCTGTGCGCTCGTGAACAGGCCGTTGATCGCGGCTTGGTCGACGGCTGCTGCCGCGGCGTCGACGGGACTCGCCGCGTCTGGGCGCAGCGGCGAGTCGTGTGTGTAGCTGTGCACGGCTTGAAGAGCCGCCGACAGGCCCATCGCATCGCAAGGGTACAGCGCAGGCGGCAGCGCAGCGCTTCCAGCACCGCGATCGTCCCGCCGTTCGGGCGCTCCGGGCGCTCCGGGCGCTCCGGGCGCGTCAAGCGCGAGGTCTCCCTTCTCGCACACCCCCTCGAATGCACAGCACACCGAGATGGCGTCAAAGATGTCATCGAGGCGCGCGACCACGCATTCCTCGTTTCTGAGCAGCTGCTCCAGCTTGACTGGCAGATGGTGCACCACCTCGCCGGAAGGGAGCTGCTGAGGCGGCGGAGGCTGGGCCGTGATCCGCCACTGGCGCTCGAAGCGAGCGACCGCGGCGCGCCGCGATGCCCCAACGCGCTGCAGCTCCCGCGCACGCATGCACGCATCGCGGAGCGCGCTACGGCGCTGCCTTGCGCGCTCCATCGCGTGGAAGTAGCCCGGCATCATCCCGGCAAGTCTTCCCCTGCTGCTGCAGTCGTCGTCGTCGGGCAGCTGCCACGGCACGCTCGCGATGGCGGAGGAGGTAAGCTGCTCCCCCACGGACTGCGCTTCGTACTGAATGCCTGTTGGCAGTTCCACGCGCGCGCAGCGGGCCATAAACTCCAACTGCTCCATCATCAGTCCGTGGCCGGCCAGTCCGCCAATCGGCCCCCACATGTACACGGCAGGTTCGTGCAGCGAGAGGGCGGGGCGCTGCAGGATGCCAAACGGCACGACGCGCCGGTGGATGGCGCGCACGGCCTGTGCGCGATCGGCAGCCCCGAGGCCGAGGCCGTCCACAAAGTCCACCCACGCGTCGACGGACGCTGCGTCCGAGTCTGAGTCTGAGTCTGAGTGGTCGGCCGCGGCGTCGTACAGTTCGAGCGTGAGATCATCGCAGAAGTAGCGGTCGCCGCGGTCGCCGCGGTCGGCACGCTCGCGGCGATTCAGGTGGGCCGCCCACCAGTCCACCTCCGCGCCGTGTGCGACCAAAAGGGAGCGCGATTCTGGCGGCGTGCGCATCCACATGATTGCCAGGCAGAGCAGCTCGCAGCGCTTGGCCTCGCGACGCGTGGCCGGCGGCTCGCCGCCAGGTCTGTGGGCGGGCTCTGCCTCGACGGCAGCCCACGCCGCGCGCATCAGAGCTTCGTAGACGACCGAGCGAAAGCTGGGCGTAAAGCGTCCGCCACGTGGCAGGCTCCGGACGACTGGCACCAGTTCGACCCACGCGGCCTCAATGTTCACGCGCTTGTCGCGTTCGGCGGCGGCGCACACGTCCGCCATGGCCATTTGCACGAACGAGTCGCAACAACCGCCGCCGCCGCCGCCGCCGCCGCCGCCGCCGCCGCCGCGCATGCGGACTCCGGGGCGGTAGCGCACCCAGCATGCAAAGTCGTCAATGCCGTAGACCGGAGGAGATGCGGCCTCCCGCTTTGCCAGCCGGCCGTGTTCCTGTTCGATCGCCACACTAGACGCGGTCGCGGTCGCGGTCGCGGTCGCGGTCGCCGTCGCGGTCGCCGTCGCCGCCGCCGCCGTCGCCGCCGCCTGGTAGACGTGCGCCATGTGCGCAGTGAAGCTCAGCGCAAAGGGGGCGTGGACGGAACCGCCGCACTCCATGTACGCAAGCATTTTGTCCGTGTAGCTGGATAGGACGAGATGCGTTTGGCAGCGCATTGCGCATCGTCGCACCGCCGGCTCCTGTGCCTTGACATGCGCAAGCATTGTATGGAGCTGCCTCCGCGCCTGGCCGACAAACTCGCGCTTCGTGCACGTCGCCAGCAGCCCCGGCTTGAGGTGAGAAGGTTCCGCAAGCGCATCCGACCCAAACAGGCCCGTTGCGCAACCATCGGCCGCGGAAGCGTTGCGCCTCGGACACTCGGAAGGCTGCGAGCGCTTCCAGTGCTTCCACGCGACGACCATGCCGTCCAGTATCACGTGCGGGCTGTCCTCCACCTGCTCCTCTGAGGCACAAGGATCCGCCTCCTCCCCGCAGGCCGCTGGTCGCGCGGGAGGCAAGTCGCCACCGCCCTGCTCCAGGAGGCATCTCCGGAGGGCGTGCACGGTCTGGCCTGGGTCCTGCGCAGCCATCCTCCGCAGCTCTAACGCCACATCGCATGCGCCCCGCGCGTCGTCAGACCACCGAATCGCCGACATTTCATACGAGCGCGCCCCCAGGGTAGCCCGGACCTTCCCGCGTAGCTGCTCCATCGAGTACCACTCCGGCGAGTTGAACTTCATCACCGACTGGATGTTTAGTCGCTCCTCGCTGAGCGCGGCTTCGTCCGCCCGCGTTTCGGACAGCACGTGGCCCCCCACGCCCTGACCACTGCGGGCCGTCCTATTGTAAACGGTCGTAGTCAACCGGTACGCGTGGTGCATCGCGCTCGGCAGCCAGACGGCAGCAGCCGTGTCGTACAGCAACCGCTCCGCGACGACGGCAACTGCCAGCGCCGTGTTCTTCTCTTCCAACTCGCCGTCCAGAATGTGCGGGATCAGTGGAAGCAGAACGCCGCGCGAAGTGCTCTCTCCTCCCGTCGCAGCGCCTTCGCCAGTCCGACGCGAAAGTCTCTCCACGGCCCCGATTGCGGCTTCTACGGAAGCGCACTCGGTTGCCATCCTATTGCACAACCGCTTGGCGGCACACGCCATCCTGCACCTTTGCAGCGCCACGGACATGCCGCACATCGCTGTCCCCACCCCCCCGACGCTCCGCTCCTTCCGCTCCTTCCGCTTCCCGCACGCCGTTGCCCTCGCCGTCGCGGAGGCTGACCCACGCTCTGGCGCCACGACCGACATGCCCTGCTCGCGAAGGTAGGGACGTGGGTTGGGTGCGCAGGAAGGGGATTCCGAGAAGACCCTGCGTGGCGCCACGCACTGGCGCCACTTGCTCGCCGTGCGAGATGGGAGAGGTGGGCGAGGTGGGCGAGGTGGGCGAGGTGGGCGAGGTGGGCGAGGTGGGTAGGCGCGACACTCGGTTTGGGACGTTGTACCACGGCCTCTTGCAACATGGTTGCGCAAATATTGGAACGCAAGGCGTAGACGAGGCGTTTGGTGTGGACTGGGCGGTCGAGGAGCAGACGCCGACCGCCGCGGCGTACCTGGCGGCGCTACGCAAGGAACACCTGTGCGCGATGCGCGCGTGGCTCGCGGCCGTGGACGAGGCGGCGGCGCAGATGGGCGGCCTCGCAGACTGGGAAGGCCCCGGTCAGTACGCGGGTGCAGGAGACGCGGATGCGCTGCGAGAGGACCTTGCACAAGCGCTTGCTACAGACATGGTCAGGGTCGGGTCGAGTGCCATTCTGAGGCCCGCCATCTCAGACGCGGTGGCCGACGTCTGCCGCCGAGCGGTGCACAATGCGGTGGATCGGCACAGAGAACGGCTGTGGGCCGCGTCTACGATGATGCGGTGGCTTGCTTACACGCTCACGGTCGCTCGTCGCGTCGACGATCCGGGGGAGCTCCTGTCAATCTGGCAAGAGCACCTTTCGGACCTGCAGCAGCTCTGCGCTCAGCCGCCACAGGCGCTCGAACACAGCATGGCCGAGCGCCGCCTGTCGCTGTCCGCGCTGCGCGTGGCGGTGGAGGACGATCCATCGCTGTCCGCGGGTCGCAGGCTCGAGGTGCTCGTGCAGTTTGCGCAGGACCCGCACGTCGTCACGCACATGGAAGGGGCTTGCGCGGAAGCCTGCAGCCGGCTGCAGGCCGCGGTGCGGCGCAGCCGCGAGACTTGGTGTGCGGGCATCCTGGTGCGGCCTCGGCGGTGCGACTCCACGCGCGCAGAGGTGCTTGTGGCCGCAGGATCGGCGGCCATTGCACCCACTCCACCCCACCTCGCCGCACGGCAAGACCTAATCTTTCTCAAGAACGCCGCGCCGCAAGACTGGTGTGCTCTGCGGATGCCTCGGTTTGTGGCTGCCGTGCAGCAGCTTCTGAAAGCAGGCGCGTCGCCTTTGCGCCTCATGCGCGCGGACGTCTTGCTGCGCGTCGTGGTGCGCACGCAGCTGATGTGGCGCGACGGCGCGGCGCGTGAGGATGCGCTGGGTGACGCTTCCGGCGACCAGTCGGCACCCGAGCACACCGAGCACGCCGAGCACGCCGAGCACGCCGAGCACACCGAGCACACCGAGCACGCCGAGCACGCCGAGCACGCCGAGCACGCCGAGCGCGCCGAGCACGCCGAGCACGCCGACGGTGCCGACGGTGCCGACGGTGGCGACGGTGGCGACTGTGGCGACGGTGGCGAGGTGTTGCCTTGCTATGCCGTCTTGTACCACACGCTCGGCGCACTCGCCGCAAGCATTCCGCTTGGAGGTGGGCGCGTGTTGCACAGCGCGCTGGTGTCGGCGCTCACGCATCCCGGGATGCTCTACCACGCGGTCGGACCAGGTGCGTCGCACAATCACAGTGCCGTACGCTGCGCCGTGGGCGCCGCAATGGCCGACTGCGTCAGATGCGCGTGGGAAGCGGCGGCATGCACCGGTTCTCGGAGGCCACGGCTAACCGCGTCGCCCGACACCGTCCTGGTCTACCATCGGTACGGCGAACAATTTCGCGGGTCGGTTCCGGCAATTGACTGCGACGCAAACGGCGCGACGCTGATACGCAATTACATCGCGCTTTTGCGCAGGGCCATGGCTCGCGTAGAGCCTGAGACGATCGAGATGCTTTGGCCCGCGGCGAGGACGCCACAGTATCGCAGCAAGCAGGCTCGCAAGTACCAAGAGCTGCTGCGGCGCCGCGCCGCACCGCGCCTCTTGGCGAGACCGTAAAACCGCAACGACAAGCGTGCGCGCGACTCCAACATTCCCACCACCACCAAGGTGACGCTCACGGCCTACGCCAAGAACTGCGCGCCGTCGCACCCGCCGTCGCCCAAATAAAACGAATGCGGCCGTTTTGGGTGGGTTTACGTGGGAGTGACAGTAGAGTGTTCAGTCTAGTGACTCGAGGTACACACGATAGTGCCGGCCGTCGTCGATAACTGTCTGAAACGCCTCGTCGTCGATCCCTCTCGCGCCGATTAGCGCCGCCAGCTATCCGTCGCAGTGCGCCTTGTCGGTGGCGGCGACTCACCCGTTTGCATGCCCTTCAATGCTGCGTACAGCCTTTGCGCCGCAATCGCAAATCCGTTGACCTTAACCGCATACGGGCTTGAGCCCGCTTTGCCGATGGCTTTGATCTGGTCGAAACAGATGCGTTGACTTTTCGTTGGAAAGTCGTACTTAAAAGCTGCACCTGCCCAATCGCCAAGTGGGCGAAAGATTTGCGCAAGCTCATCAATCCGTGTGTGATAGTCGCCGCCTTGTGCCATTTGTAGTTCGAACCACGATACAGTGCTGTGAAACCCCAACTGGCTGTACGCCCGCACGTAGTTGGTGTTCAAACCAAAGACGCGCAAGCGAAACGCACCACGGACCTTCTTTAACATATCTTCGTAACCGGTTGGGTTTTTCTTTTTGTAATCTGCGATCTCTTTGAACGAGCCCTGAAGTGTCTCGCTGAATTCGTCCCTGTCACCCCCTTCCTTCGTGAAAATCTGGAAGTTTTCTCCGAGGGCGCTCACAATGTTGTACGCCACAAAGTCGTCAAACTCGCACCACAAGTGACCAAGAGGGGTCTCTTGTGGTGCACCGTTTTGCCATTGACAATCTTTGCCCTGCTGCTTTAGTTTCCAGTCGGTCAATGAACCGGCTCTGTCCCCTGCTCCAGTAGTGACTGCCTCCGCCACTACAAAGATCACGGGGTGCTCGTGCCCGTGCAGCGGGGCGAGGCTGGCAATCAGGTACGGTCGCTGGTCCGGCGCCGTAGGCTGAGTCACGGACAAGGGCCCGTCCTGCTGACCGTACGCAGGGAAGCTGTGGTCGTACTGCAGGTTTTTGTACGACTGCTCTTTGATCACCACGATGACCGGCCCAAACGGATCGGTGCGTTTTGTCTGGAACATAATTCGATCGCGCTTCCACTTAACAAACTCTGCGTGTTGGGGGTAATTGTATGCGGTCTCTTGCTCAGCGCGCCCCTCGCCTGTCTTGACGGTCCACCTGGCAAATTTCCTATTGGATTCAAGAGGTCCGTCCTTCTCGGTGTAAAAGATGTTTGAGCCGTCGACAACCCAACAGGTGTTGGATTGAAGCGACGATCCGGCGGCGCCATTGCACCCGGCGTTCGTCTTCAGTATGTACTTGATGTGTTTGTAAAGGGGAGTGCGGTCTGTCGTCGGCCCGCCGAACGCGTTATCGTATCCACGGTAGTATTGGTCGTAAAAGGGCGGCATGCCAAACTCGTGTTCGTTATTCCACTCCAAGTTACCCGTTACGGGCGGGGGCGGGGGATCCGGCTGGCCTTTTCTCTGCTCTGGGTAGAGCCTCTGCCCACTGCGTGTGGGCTCGGTGACGTACGACCGATCCCGCGCCGTGGGAAACGTCGGCAGCACCTCAATGAACCGCGCTTTGAGGCTGGCGTTGGTTGCCCCATATTCGTCCGAAGAAAGATCCGTTCGATACTGCATGTAGGCTCGGTCAGCCCCACTGATGAGGTTGCTGCCCATCGGGTCGCGAAACCACGCCGGGGAGTCCGCGGGATCGAACTTCGGAGTTGGCAGCGTCTTCGCGAGGAGCGCTTTGAACGCGACTTCCGCCGCCTGCCTCGCGGCTTCCGCCGCCTGCCTCGCGTCTTCCGCCGCCTGCCTCGCGGCTTCCGCCGCCTGCCTCGCGTCTTCCGCCGCCTGCCTCACTTCTAAGTCTGCATCTTCTTCGCTGGAGCTCCTACTCAGTGCAGCAAACCTGCCCAACATGTTCACAGTAAAACGGTGGCTGCACTGGCACCACCAACAACGCCACACACACCCGCTTTATCGGCAAAACGCACTCGCCAGCCCACGCTTGGCCACGTAAGCATTCTGAAGCAGCACAGCAATGTTGGTGGTCCACAAGCCGACGTTCTGTTCGCGCTCCCCGGCCGCAGCGGCGTCGTGCACCCCAACCCTGATAGGCTCGATGCCACCGCGCGCCATTTGCGCCGCGGCCTCGGCCGTGGTCGTGCTGCCCAAAAGCAAGCCAAAGCGCAGCTCCCACACCAGCGCCGGCGGCAGCTCCGACTGGCTCGCCCTGCCCATCTGGCAGTCCGCGGGCGCCGGAGGCACGGCGCAGCACGACACCAGCCCGGCGTGCGGGCACGTCACCCCTCCCTCGCCTGCTTGTGTCCCGCTCCTACCGCCGTAGAGCAGCAGGTGCACCCACGGTCCGCGACGGCGGCTTGCTGGCACGTGCTCCCCTGAACCGAATTCGCGCAAGAGCTCACCAATGGCCGCTTCTTCCATGGCGGCCAGCGTGCTGCTCACTTGCGTGTGCTGCCCACTCTCTTCGCCAACCTCGCTCTGCGCGATGCGCAGCTGCTGCGCCCCTCCGCTGTGTGGAGTAAAGCGGTCATCGAAAAGTTCGGCAAACACGAGGTCGGTGGAATGGGCGCTGTACCAGACCGGGTAGACGTAGGGCGAGCTCGTGGTGGATGTGTAATGCACGCCGTGCTCGGCAGCGAGGGGCGCGTTGACCGCGCGAATGCGCTCGTGCAGCGCACCAATCTGCGCAGCCATGAATGCATCTTCGCTTTCTTTTGCGTCGGCGGTGCTGTACATCAACTTGCACACTGCTTACAAACGCTCTCTCGACGCCACCACGAGACGACGCCCACGTACAGACCCGCCTCTGCCCCAC
>Ga0181400_1000884_pt1 | contig 12793 bp, 13 predicted proteins | sample 23SPOviralmetaG_FD_130129 | JGI IMG/M metagenome (GOLD analysis project Ga0181400, IMG submission 130129) | Marine viral communities from the oligotrophic San Pedro Time Series (SPOT) site, San Pedro Channel, CA, USA - 23 SPOT_SRF_2011-06-22 | ecosystem: Environmental > Aquatic > Marine > Strait...
AATGCATTGAAATTCTTGCCAGATGATTTTGCTAGCGACGATAAGTACTGGTTTAAAAATTCTAATAAATTTCAACAAGCCTTTGATGGGTGCTATAGCTTACAATATGTTCCAGAGGGTTTATTCGGCAGTTCTGAACAAGCTAGTTGCAGCAACTTTTATTTGATGTTTAGAGATTGTCGATCATTAAGATATATTCCATACTTAGGAATAAGAACTGGCTCTGGTACAGACACACGATTAGATTATGTATTTAACAATTGCTATAACCTACAAAAAATACCAGAAGGATTTTCTATTCAAAGGGCAGATACAAACGATATTGATCGGCTTTTTTATGGCTGCAGAACCGTCATAGATTGGTCTTCTATTTTTGATGGCGTTACAGATGTGATAGGAAATATGAATTTATCTAGCGGTATTCATATTGAGCAAACTTTTTCTACTTGGACTAACATAGAAGAATTTCCATTTGTAGGTCAGTTTACAAAATGTAACAATGCAGAAAACGGTTGGAATGGAAATTATAAAATGAAGCGCTTTAGCTCTCAGTATACACATTTAGATTTTTCCAACATTACGATGCTCGAAACTTGCTTTAATGCTTGTTATAATTTAGAAGAATTACCAGAAATACGGGTTAGGTCTTTAACGACTGCTAACGCGCTTTATCGAACATTTTATAGATGCCAGAAATTGAGAAAAATTAAATTTACTGGAATGATAGCTGGCTCATCAAACGGAGAATACAATGGGCTATTTTATGGTAACTACTCTCTTACTACCATTGATGGAATGGATTTTTCTTTTGCCACAGAAACCAGCGACTATTATCAAATGTTTCATATTTGTAGAGATATTAATGCTATAAAATTTCCTGGCACATTTAGAGCTGGTTATGCAAGTCCAAGAATAAATGTGACTGTCAATGGTGACTCAGCTATGAGTGGTGAATATCAGATTGAGGCACAAATTGCAGGTGGTCTAGATTACTATCAAGTCGGTGGAGATGGACTACTCCAGCGGTCGGGCGATGCTACTAATGGATATAAATGGACTTTTGTAAATACCGATCAGGGTACTACACCACATGAGTCTAGTACTGAAACTAATACTGCGAATACACCACACTTAGCAACGTGGCCATCTAATACATTAACGTTCTCAGAAGTCATGACAGGATTTAAGTATACAGTAAGTGGAAACTCTGGTGATGGTTTACGATATAGCCCTATTAAACGCACACAGTTATTAGAGATTTTTAATCAATTACAGACAGTAGGCTATACAGCTACACTCGATATAAGAAATAATACTTATACTGCAGATTTAACTGACGAAGACAAAGCAATAGCAACAGATAAAGGTTGGACTTTATCATTATCGTATTAATATCATGGAAGAAGAAAAGGGATTTTACAAACTAGAAGTAGGTGATAAAAAATCAGTAATGATTCATGGAGTACACCTCCTTAATAAGAACTACAGATTACACATATCTGAAAAAGATACATACACATATCCAGTTGATGGTTGGACATACTTTGATACTTTTTCAGAAGCCTGTACATTTTTTAACGTAAACGAAGAAGAACACAGAGAAGATGTGTTCCCTTCTGAAGAAGAAATCATCTAAATATAAATAATCTCAGTAAAACATATCTTAAAAACATAAATATTATAAATAGAACTATGAAAGCAACAGAAAAACTTTTCAATAATCTCGTAAATAATGATGAGACAGCAGCTTTTGACTCATTCAAAGATGCAATTCAAGACAAATTAAAACAGTCAATGGATGTAAAAAGAGTGGCTATTTCTTCTGAGGTCTTCAATAAAGGGGTCGAAGAGTCTATCGATCTTGAAGAAAAAGTAGAAATAAAATACACTAAAGGTAAATCATCTAAAAAGTTAGTCTCCAAGTTTAAGAATCAAAGTGAATTTGAAAAATGGTTCGGCTCACAAGAAGATGATATTAAAATCATTTCACATAAAGGATTAAAAGATTAAAAAAATATAAATGAAATTAATCACAGAACATTTAGAATCAAACCTTGACTTTCTCGTTGAGAAAGATGAAAAAGGTAACAAGAATACTTTCATCGAAGGTATTTTTATGCAAGCGGAACAACAAAACCGTAACAATAGAATTTATCCTAAAGCTGTTTTAGAATCAGCAACTAACAAATATGTTAAGGAACAAGTTGAAGCAGGTAGAGCCGTTGGTGAACTAAATCACCCAGAAGGTCCTGCTATCAATCTTGATAAAGTTTCACACAGAATTACTTCACTAAAATTTGAAGGTAATAATGTTGTTGGAAAGGCACTCATACTAAATACACCGATGGGTAATATAGTGAAAGGACTTATGGAAGGTGGATGTAAGTTGGGTGTCTCAAGTCGTGGTATGGGAACAGTTGAAAACAAGAATAACAAATCATATGTGAAGAGTGATTTTATGCTCTCCACAGTTGATATCGTACAAGACCCAAGCGCACCAGAAGCATTCGTAAATGGAATTATGGAAGGTGTTGAATGGGTTTATGAAAATGGTATTCTTAAACCTCAACAGATTGAAGAATATGAGACTGAAATTAAAAAAGCATCTAGTTCTCAGCTTGCAGAAGCTCAGAAGAGAGTCTTTAGTGATTTCCTCTCCAAACTCTAATCATTAATAAAATAAAGCTATGTCAGAAGAAACACAAGAAGTAGAAGATATCATTGAAGATATCACAGAAGAACAGCTTATTACTAATGAAGAGCTTGAACAGGATACACCTGAAGAAGTCTCTGAAGAAGTAGAAGCAGAAGAAGCTTCCTTTGATGATTCTATCAAGTCTATTCTCCTTGGCGAAAAGAAAGCCGTAAAAAAGGAAGAGGAAGAAGACGAAGAAGAATCTGAAGAAGAGGAAGAAGAAGAGGAAGAGGAGATGGAAGAAGGCTACATGAAGGCTTCCAAGTCTAAGAAGAAAAAAGAAGTCGAAGAAGACGAAGAAGAAGACGAAGAATCTGAAGAAGAAGAAGACGAAGAGGAAGAAGACGAAGAAGAAGCTGTAGAATCCAAGAAAAAGGTTTCTGAAGCACTCAATCTTCTTATCACAAATCAAGCAGAACTTAGTGAAGACTTCAAAACAGAAGCCTCCACACTATTCGAAGCAGCAATCGCTGAAAGATCACTTGAAATTCAAGAAAATCTAGAAGCACAATATAATGCTGAATTGAATGAAGAAGTTAATTCACTACGTGAAAGTCTCATCACAAGAATGGATGAGTATCTTTCATATGTTGTTGAAAGCTGGATTGAAGATAATTCTGAGCAAGTTGAAAATACACTTCGTACAGAAATCGCTGAAAACTTCATGTCTTCACTTAAAGACCTATTCATCGAGAACTATATCGAAGTTCCAGCTGAAAAGAGAGATATTGTTGAAGAACTTAACACATCTGTTGAGGAAACTAATGCAATTCTTGAAGAAGCTACAACAGAGATTGAAACTCTTAACGCACGTATCGAATCCTTCGAAAGAGGTGAAGTTATTGCTTCTCTATCTGAAGACCTTTCTGAAACAGAAATTCATCGCCTCAAGTCTATCTTGGAAGATGTAGAATTCTCTGATAAAGAAAAGTTTGCTAAGAAAGCACAAACAGTCAAAAATTCAATCTTTGAATTAAAAGAAGAATCATCACAAGAAGATTCTTTGGCAGAAGATGTCGAAGAAGAAACAGAAATCGTAATTGAGGGCCAAGCAGATCCTCTCAAGAAGCTTCCTGCTTCTATGAGAATGTATGTTGACGCTCTTTCAAAATAACCATATCACAATAACAATAACATAGGAGAAATTCAAAAATGTTTAATACAGAAACAGAAATGAAAAAGTGGGCTCCAATCCTTGAGCACAAGGACGCACCTGCTTTTCAAGATGAGCATCGCAAGGCTGTAACAGCTAAGTTGCTCGAAAACACCGAAATCGCTCTTCGTGAAGAAAAATCACAAGCCGGTTTCCTTAATGAAAACAATGTAACAACTTCTGCAGTTGATAAGTTCGATCCAGTTCTTATCTCTCTTGTACGTCGTGCAATGCCAAATCTCATCGCTTATGATGTAGCAGGTGTCCAGCCAATGTCTGGTCCAACTGGTCTCATCTTCGCAATGAAGGCTCGTTACAATGATCTAACATCTAGCCCAAGTCAAACTGGTGTCACAACACTTGATCCCGAAGCACTTGGTATTGATGTTCCTGATACAGCATTCTCCGGTCCAGTTACTACAGCTGCAGGTGAAGCACTAGGTAATGGTGGTACAGACTTCGGTGACATGGGTTTCACAATTGAAAAAGCTACTGTTGAAGCTAAGACTCGTGGTCTTAAAGCTGAATACACAATGGAGCTTGCTCAAGACCTTAAGAGTGTTCACGGTTTAGACGCTGAGTCTGAACTCGCTAACATTCTTTCGACTGAAATCCTTGCTGAAATCAATCGTGAAGTTATCAACACAATCAATGATAAAGCTAAGCCTGGATTTGATGGTGGACCCTTCGATCTAAACGCTGATGCCGATGGACGCTGGGCTGTTGAAAAATTCAAGAGCTTGATCTTCCAAATCGAACAAGAAGCTAATGCAATTGCGGTTCAAACACGCCGTGGTAAAGGTAATTTCATTATCTGTGCCGCTAATGTAGCATCTGCTCTTGCAGCCGCAGGAACACTCGATTATGCACCAGCACTTGCAACTAATCTACAAGTGGACGCTACTGGTAATACATTTGCCGGTGTACTTAATGGTCGCATGAAAGTATATGTTGATCCTTATGCAGCATCAGACTATGTAACAGTTGGTTTCCGTGGATCAAATCCATATGATGCCGGTCTCTTCTACTGCCCATACGTACCACTCACAATGGTACGCGCGGTTGATGAAAGCACATTCCAACCTAAGATTGGTTTCAAGACTCGTTATGGAATGGTTAAGAATCCATTCGTTGAGTCTGCTACCAGTGGTACAGTTGGTAGTGATAATCTGAATCCATACTTCCGTAACTTTGCTGTTTCGAACATCAATGTCGGTGGATAATTGATTATTTAATCATTACAAAATTTAAAGGGGTCTCGAAAGGGGCCCCTTTTTTTGCTTATAAATAACTACATGAGTAATCTAACAGATAACTATAATTTTCTTTCTCCAACTGGGTTTAAGCTCGTCATTAATCGTAACAGTCTTGCCAACCTTGAATACTTTGCAACAAGTGTGACACTTCCAAGTATATCACTTGGTCAGATAGATGTTTCTAGCGGACAATACAAGGGCTACATTTCAGGTGATGTGACATTTGATGATTTCTCAATTCGTATTGCAATGGATGAAGACATGAAAGTTTATAAAGAACTTTATGAATGGGTAATGAAACACAGGGATACAAATGATCCAGTTGTATATGATGCCACACTCGCAATCTTAACTAATCATAATCTTAAAAACAATGAGATTCAGTTCACTAATCTATTTCCAACATCAATTGGCGGATTAGAGTTCAATACACAATCTACCGACATTGAATACTTACAGTCTGATATTACATTCAGATATGATTATTTTAAAATCTTATAAATAAATTTATATTATGATGAGTTTAAATGATATTTTAGAATCTTGGAAGAAAGATGCTGTAATCGATGAGAATGCTTTAGATGATGTAACAGTTGAAACATCTAAACTACATGCAAAATATCTTGAAATCTTTACACTGTCTAAATTGCAGTTAAAGAAAAAAGAAATGGAGTTAGAGAATGTAAAGAAAGATAAGTGGCTTTATTATACTGGAAAAATGACTCAAGCTGAAATGGATAAAAGAGGATGGGCATATGATCCATTCCAAGGTATGACTAAGCCTCTTAAATCCGAAATGGAAATGTATTATAGTACTGACTCGGATATCGTGAAGATCAAGTCAGGCATCGAATATCAAAAAGCCATCACAAGTTCTCTTGAAGAGATAATGAATAACATTCGATGGAGACACTCACACATTAAAAATATTATTGAGTTCAAGAAGTTTACATCTGGAATGTAATTTAATGTATCTCGTAGAGCCGTTGAAAGAATCTTTATTCTTATTAATTGTTAGTTAAGTAATCTTGTCATATTGAACATAATCATCTCTGTTCTGTATTGATTTGACTAAACCAATTATAAAAAGAATTCAAGTGTATGTCAAGACCATATTGATTTTTCTTTAAGAAAGATGAAATAATATTATGAGTAATATCATTATAGAGAAGAAGAACGAGGCAACCTTGTATATAACGAGTGATGATTCTGGTATAACAATGGAACTAAGTGAGTTCTTTACTTTTATGGCGCCGGGATATAAATTTATGCCAGCGTATCGTAATAAAATGTGGGATGGAAAAGTTCGTCTCTATAATCGCATGAATAGTACCATACCATCTGGTCTATTAAGTGAAGTTCTTCAGTTTGCTAATGATAGAAACTATCAGATCAACCTTGATCCAGATATACATAATAGATTCTCTTACAACGAAGATTTCATTAATGATCTATCTCTTTGCAGTGGTAGGTCTGCTATTGAAGTTAGAGATTATCAGAAAAAAGCATTTGAGTTTGCTACTGATAATGGGAAGGGTATTTTAGTATCTCCAACAGGATCGGGTAAATCTCTTATCATCTATATGCTGATTCGATATTTCTTACGAGAGGATTTTGATAAAAAGGTTATAATCATTGTACCAACAACTTCATTGGTAGAACAGATGTATAAAGACTTTGCTGACTATTCAAGTGATGACTCTGACTTTGATGTAGAAGAAGATGTACATAGAATTTATTCAGGCAAGGAAAAGACATTCGAACAATCCGTTGTAATCACTACATGGCAGAGTGCAATTAAATTGCCACCCATTTGGTTCGAACAGTTTGGATGTGTGATTGGAGATGAGGCTCATACATTTAAAGCTAAGTCTCTTACTACAATTATGTCCAGACTTTCAAATGCTGAAATGAGAATTGGTACGACTGGTACATTAGATGGTGGTCAAGTAAATGAATTGACTCTTACAGGTAATTTCGGTCCAGTTTATAAAGTTACAACCACACAATCTCTAATTGAATCAGATACATTAGCAGACTTAAAAATAAAAGCACTTGTACTTAAATACAATGATCTGACACGTAAGGGATTTGGTAAACAGACTTATGCCGATGAAATAAGTTTTATTGTTGCACATGAACAACGCAATAGATTCATCACTAATCTAGCACTTGATCAAACTGGTAATACACTTGTTCTTTATAATTTAGTAAAAAAGCATGGAGAACCTCTTTTCAAACAGATAAGAGATAGAGCCGGAAAAAGAAAAGTATTCTTTGTATCGGGTTCTGTAAATGCAGAAGAGAGAGAAAAGATTAGAACATTAACAGAAAAAGAAAATGGTGCAATTATAGTGGCATCAAGTGGAACATTTAGTACAGGAATTAATATTAAGAATCTTCATAATATTATATTTGCATCACCATCTAAATCACAAATAAGAGTTCTTCAATCTATTGGTAGAGGATTGAGAAAGAGTGAGAATGGACAAGGCACAGTTGTGTATGATATAGCCGATGACATATCATGGAAAAGAAGAAAGAATTACACTTTGAATCATGCAGTAGAAAGAGTTAAGATTTACAACAAAGAGAAATTTGATTATCAAATATACGAAGTTCCATTACTATAAATATAGATGAGTATATCATGAAAGAAATGCTAGAAAAATTAATGGAAACTGATATCTACACATATCGTCTTACCGATGGCAGTTACATTGTGGCTGAAGAATTAGAAATGGAAGAAGATGCAAATGTGGGTCAAATCATTTTTATTACGGTTCCCGGTCAAATAGTATATACTGAGGATGGATACCATATTACAGAATGGAACATAACATCTGTATATGATATAACAGAACTTAACTCTAATAATATTATTACTCGTTGTGAAGCCACATTCGAATTGAAATCACATTATCTTAAATATGTTTTACTACATAAAAGAGAACAAGATAGTAAAGATAATATAATGGAAAACTTCTTTAAGAGTAATATAGATATCTTCGATAATCTTGTTGAAAAAGATTTGAAGAAATCTAATAAAAGATGGGACTGGAAACCAGAAAACAATTAGAGTATTTCTTTCCTATTATGTCAGACATGAAATAAGTATTGACAAATTAAATATAATCTATATTATAGTATATCATGAAACGAGCAAAACAGCACTATGTAAACAATAAAGAGTTCTCTCAATCAGTAGTTGATTATGTCAATACAGTGAATGAAGCAAGAGAAGCTGAAAAGAATGAACCCGTTGTTACTGAATATATTGGTTCATGTTTTCTAAAGATAGCAGAAGGATTATCACATAAACCAAATTTCTATTCATATACATATCGTGAAGAGATGGTAATGGATGCAGTAGAGAATTGTATCAAGGCTATCATGAATTATGATATAAAGAAGGCAACAAGAACAGGTCTACCAAATGCCTTTGCATACTTTACACAAATCTCTTACTATGCATTCCTTCGAAGAATTGCAAAGGAAAAGAAACAACAGGATATTAAAGAACGATATATTGACTATGCAGGAGCCGACGCTTTTGCAGACTTTAATGACAATTGTGATTCGAATTCAATTGTAGAACAGGTTCGATATAAGAGCCAGATGCATCGGTATAAAGATAATAAGATAAAAGAATTTGGTAAAGAGATAAAGAGGAAATCGAGGGCTAAGAAGAAAGTCATTGACTCTTTTGAAAAATTCTATATTATCTAGTAATATGAAATTAGCAGTAATTAACGATACACATGCCGGTGTGCGTAATGGATCGGATCTCTTTCTTGATTATTCAGAAAGATTCTATAAGAATGTATTCTTTCCATACTTACTTGAGCATGATATAAAGAAGATATTGCACCTTGGCGATTTCTTTGAACATCGAAAGTATGTAAATTTCAAAGTTCTTAAACACAACTATGAAACATTCATTTCTAAGCTTGAAGAACATGATATAACAATGGACATCATCTTGGGCAATCATGATGTTTATTATAAGAATACAAATGAATTGAACTCTCTTGAAGAGATTCTAGGTGGCTACAAGAATATCAACATCATCATTGAACCTACAGTTAAATCATATGATAGTCTTGATATTCTACTATTGCCGTGGATATGTTCAGACAATAAAGAAAAATCTCTAAAGGCTATAAAAGATTCAAAATCATCTTTTCTAGCAGGTCATCTTGAGTTAGATGGCTTTGAAATGATGAGAGGTGTCAAGGCTACACACGGAATGGAAACAAAACCATTCGACAAATTTGATACTGTAATATCTGGTCACTATCACACAAAGAGTAGCAGAGATAATATCCATTATCTGGGTACACAATTACAACTTACATTCTCAGATGCAAATGAGAAGAAGTATTTTCACATACTTGATACCGAAACAAGAGAGTTGACTCCTATCGAAAATGATGATAGTATGTTTCATAAACTTGTATATGATGAAAATAACAAACCAGATCTTCCAGAGAAACTTAAAAACACATATGTCAAGGTTGTCATCCTTAACAAGAAGAACTTATATGAATTCGATAAATGGTTTGATAAATTACAAAAGATTGAACCATTCGAAATCAAAGTTGCTGAATCATTCGAAGAGTATCTTGGTGATAATGTAGAAGATGATGGTGTCAGCACAGCAGATACACCTACACTACTCAATAGTTATATCGATGCTACCGAAACAGATTTGAATAAAGAAGTGCTAAAAAAGTTAATGCATGAACTTTATGTTGAAGCCCAAAATATGACAGATATATAATGATAACATTTGAAACACTGAAATATAAAAATTTCCTAAGTACGGGAAATAAACCAACAACAATTAAACTTAACAAAGATTCTGCCACATTAGTGGTTGGGTCGAATGGTGCTGGAAAATCAACAATGCTTGATGCACTATCATTTGCGTTATTTGGAAAACCTCATCGTAATATCAATAAGCCACAACTTGTAAATAGTATCAATGGTAAAAACTGTGAAGTCGAAGTAAGTTTTTCTGTAGCAGGTAATTCGTATAGAGTATTTCGTTCAATCAAGCCTGGTAAATTTCAAATCTATCAGAATGATAAATTACTAAATCAAGAAGCACATACTCGCGATTATCAAAAGGTTCTTGAGACAAACATCTTAAAATTAAATCATAAATCATTTCATCAGGTTGTTGTTTTGGGTTCAAGTAGTTTTATTCCATTCATGCAATTACCTGCAGCTCAGAGACGTAATGTGATTGAAGATTTACTTGATATTGGAATCTTTACTAAGATGAATGTTCTTACTAAAGATCGATACACTAAATTAAAGAACGAATTAAACAATACGGTTAATGATATGAATATTACCTGTGAGAAAATTCGTTTACAAAAGAAGCATATTAAAGAACTAAAAGAGATTGATCTGAAACAAACTGTTAAGAATGAAAAGAAAATACAGGAGTTAAAAGATGAAGCCGATTTGGTATCTAAACGTAATGAAAATCTTCAGAAACAATTTGATGATACATGGCCATCTCTAAGTGAATCCATTGATGATGTTATTTCAAATCAGAATAATCTTAATTCAGATAAGACTACACACAATCACGATATCAAAGCACTTGTTAAACAAGCTAAGTTCTATGAGACAAATGACTGTTGTCCAACTTGTGACCAACTTCTGAGTGATAAACTGAAAACTACTAAAAGAGATGAGATTGAGAAGAACGCAACAATCATCAATGATGCACTAAAGGATATCAACCTTGAACTTGAAGTATTGCATGATAAATTTAATATCCTAAAAAAAGAGAAGGATGAGTTAAATAAGATTAAAACTGATATTCGAATGAATGAAGGTACGATCCATCATTGCAATGATCAGATTAAAAGTCTGGAATCTAGCTCATCTATCAAATCGATTGATACTACTCAAGCAGAAGAAGACTTGAATAATAATCAAGAATACAATCGCGAACTTGAAAAACAACAGCAATCACAGACTCATGTTCGAACTTACATAGAAGCAATCTTTGAATTGTTGAAAGATACTGGTATTAAAACAAAGATCATTCGTGAATATCTACCTGTGATGAATAAACTCATCAACCAATATTTACAGATTCTAGATTTCTTTGTATCATTTAGTCTTGATGAATCTTTTAATGAAACTATCAAATCTCGACACAGGGATGATTTTTCATACTCTTCTTTCTCAGAGGGTGAGAAACAAAGAATCGATCTAGCATTACTATTCTCTTGGCGCCATATTGCTAAGATGAAGAATTCAGCTAATACTAATCTCTTGATTCTTGATGAGACGTTTGATTCTTCACTTGATTCTGATGGTGTAGATAATCTTATCAAGATACTATACACTTTAAGAGATGATTCTAATGTATTCATTATCTCACATAAGCAGGATTTACTTGATGGTAAGTTTCCAGCCAAGATTGAATTCAAGAAGCAAAATAATTTCTCTAGTGCATCCTGTTCATAATCAATAACTTATGAAATTTAAAATCTTTTTGATTTAAGTTTTGTAAGTCATTGATATTCAATGAGATAAAACCATTTACAAAATGGGAGCTATGGTGTATAATATATCTATAGTGAGAAAGAAAAGAAAAGATAGAAATTATATTCTGTACCGTGTGACGGGCGGAGACGATACATATATCGGATTGACTGTTTCCCAAGGTCGAGCATTCTGGAAGTCTGTAAAGATTCGGGTTCAAAAACACATCTCTCGTGCCATGAATGAGGACAAGGACTGGACGATGTGTAACTTCATCCGTGAGACAAACGAGACCCTTTACTACGAGGTTCTTGAAGTCGTCCGTGGTCGAAAAGCTGCTTACTCTCGTGAGAGAGAACTCATCTCAGAGTTGAACCCATCACTCAATGATTTTTAATATGTTGATTATCAACTACTTATCAACTTTACGAAAGATCAATTACATGAGTCATAACTCATTGATGATCAGAGATTTAAATTCCTTTACAAATTCTGTGAGCCTGTTATAATATACATATAAGATTGATTATGAATTACGAACTACAATCCACCCTAGCGAGACTCCTCGCCAAAGAAAATATTACTGTCACTCATGGAAATATGAAGACAGCCATGTTTGATGTTAAAAATCGTGTCCTTGGTTTGCCCATGTGGAAAAACAAAAGCAAGGATGTTTACGATATGTTGGTCGGACACGAAGTCGGTCACGCCCTTTATACACCAGAAAAAGGAATTGAAGATTTTCACGCCAAGTGTGGTGACATTCCATTTGATGTCTGTAACATTGTTGAAGACATTCGAATTGAACGAATGATTCAAGATACTTATCCTGGCTTGCCACGAGTATTCCGAAAGGCTTACTCTGAGTTGGTCGAAGATGACTTTTTCGGAACAAAAGAAAAGAACATACCAGAATGTGGCTTTCTTGACCGCCTCAATCTACGAGGTAAAGTTGGTTCACTCTTAGATATTCCTTTGGATGCAGATGAAGAAGTGATCTATCAAAAGTGCCTCGCGGCTCAGACTTTTGATGATGTTCTTGATATTTGCCTAGAGATCAAAGACATGATTGAGAAAGAGCCCCCGCAAGATCAAAGTGAGAACGATGATTCTTCTGAGGAAGCCGATGATTCAAACCCAATGCCTTCTGATCAAGATGAAGATGAAGATGAAGAT
>Ga0181400_1000886_pt1 | contig 12788 bp, 13 predicted proteins | sample 23SPOviralmetaG_FD_130129 | JGI IMG/M metagenome (GOLD analysis project Ga0181400, IMG submission 130129) | Marine viral communities from the oligotrophic San Pedro Time Series (SPOT) site, San Pedro Channel, CA, USA - 23 SPOT_SRF_2011-06-22 | ecosystem: Environmental > Aquatic > Marine > Strait...
CTTTTATTTATATATTACAGATTTTACCATTTCATTTATTAAATGCTTCTAAAAAATACTGGAATAAAAATTCAGAAGAAGATAATATAAATATTGAAAAGATAATAGGATTTTATTATTTGAAAAATTTATTCTCAAGCTCATTTCAAAACCCATTATCTCCTCAAGGGATGCTTATTTTAGGCGCGATACTATCTTATAATTTTGCATAAAATTAAAATACTTAAATAAAGATCACAAAAGGAATTAATGAATATTTTCTTCCTGTCATTATGTCCAGCAATTTGTGCAAAAATGCACTGTGATGCCCATGTTAGAAAAATGATACTAGAATACGCTCAAATGTTATGTTCAGCTCATCACGTCTGTGGAAAATACAAGAATCCAAACTTATACAAGATAGCATTTAAAAATAACCCATGTACTGTTTGGACACGTACAACATCTGGTAATTATCTTTGGCTCTATAGTCTCTTTATTAATCTATGTAAAGAATACACATTTCGATTCGGAAAGGTACATTCTTCGCAGAAACGTCTAGAGCATTGTCTTTCTTTTATTCCAGTCGAAATTCCAGATGGTAATATTACGAGAGTACACCAAGCTATGCCAGATAGATGCAAACACTACAGAGATACAACTGCTTATCATAGATATTACAATATGGAAAAGACATATTTTGCTAAATGGACTAAAGCATCTGTTCCATATTGGTACAAAAATAAAATGTAATCTTATTATTAAATGAACTTCAAAGAATTTTTAATGAAAAACTTTAATTCTAAGATCATAGTTTCTTTTTTAGTTTTTAAACTTTTAAGTCTTTCATATGAAGAAGTTGTAAACCCAGTTTTTGCTTTATTTATAGACCCACAAGGTTCTTTAAGAGAAAAAAAGTGCACTTTTGGTAGTCAGAACATACGCTACGGCGTATATTTAACTTATTTACTAATGTTGATACTACTCATTTATTTAATATATTTAGTTAGTTCTACAAAGTAGTTTTTTCCATCTCTAAATAGATTATTAACTTTAATACCTCTTGGGTTGTAATAATTATAAAGTGAATACTTTATAGCTTCAGACTTAAAATCAAAAAACCTTGTCTTAAGAAATACAAAATCGTAGTCTTCTAGTATAATTTTATCATTTTCTCCATCACAAGTTATATAAAATAGAAAAGAATCTTCAACAAGGTCTTGTGGATCTGGTATTAGAAGTTCCTTCATCAATTCTCCAAATGCCTCATAAGATTTCTTAATGTATAATTCTTGTGTAGTCTCCTTTACAAAAGTTTTTGGAGATACTATAAAAAATTCTATATCATTAGACATTTTTATAGTATAATATGAATCACTTTTCTAAATACATTTAATCTGATTCTTCTTCAGATTCTTCGTCTGAATCATAATCCGAATCATCATCTGAATCAGAATCTTCAAGAAACTCAAGATCAGACTCTGTTACCATTTCAAATGCTACCTCTTGAATTTCTTCGTTTTCTAGCTTTGGAACGTCTATCTTGGAAGGAAAGATAGTCTTTAGTGTTTTAATCTGTTCTTCTGTTAACTTAAAATCGTTTACACACTTAAAACGAATAAATAGATCACCAAACTTACCAGTTTCACCAGAAATAGGCATTCCTAGACAACAAACCTTTTTCAATTCGTCATCCTCATTAAATACATCAATTGGGTCACCAGTAATTTTTAGCACATTACCATTGAGATGCTTAATGTAAATTGTAGGATTAAAAGAATCTGAAATAGAAATTTCCTTTTCTATAAGAAGGTTATTTCCATCTCTTACAAACACAGAGTGTTCTTCCACGTCAAGAGAAACAACTACATCTCCAGTTTCATAACCAGACTTTTCATCTGCCATATGATTAAACCTGACAGTCTGTTCGTCAATAACACCTGGATCAATCTTTATACACAACTTCTTCTTCTCTTCTTCTAGTACTCCATCACTATTTAATTTTTGGCGTCTAACAGCTAGCTTCTTCTTTGCACCTTTATAGGCCTCTTCTAATGTTATAGATAGAGTGAAGTTCATATCCTTTGTTCTTGGATTAACTGGGTCTTCTTCTGAACCATCATCTGATTCAATTTCAACTACTCTCTTCTTTTTCTCCTTATTGAGTGATACTTTTGACTCTGTAGAAGGAACTTCTTCTACAATTGCGGAAGATCCAATACCAGACATATCCTCCATTATTTCAGGAGTCATGGCCTTTGAGATATTTTTTGCTACATGACTAAATACCCCATTTAAATCATTACCAGATAAATTTTTCTTGCCCTTTCTTAACTGTGGAGGTGGTTCCATATTTGTAGCAACTTGTTGAGCAATCTTGAATAATTTATTAAAATCTGGAATTTGATCAGCCATTTTAATAGATTATTCATATTTAAATAATAGATTACGAACGTATATTTAACTAAACTTTACTGGTGCTCTCTTTGAACTTTCATCTGGAGGAGCAATTCTTACATTAGAACTATATATAGACTTCTTACCTATTTTTGACTTACTTCCGGTTGATTTACCACGTTTAAGTTCTTCTATCTTGTCAAAAGCAGCCTTACCTTTGAAAATTTGGTCGTTTTCTAAAATAATCATTGGAACAACATCTATTTCTATGTCAGCTTCAAATGGGTCGTTATAGATATCGATATATTCTACTTTATAACCCATTAAATCGTTTAACTTTGAAATGATATTTACAGAACCTGGACACATTTTATGAAAAACTGCAATGATAGACATTTATCATTTATAATACAAATAAGATTTTAAATACAAACGAGACTTTATCTACGTCTTCTTACTGCATAAATAGAAGAAATTGTTTTCTTTTCAATCTGAACATCTTCAATTTGAGGTTCTGGTTCTACTTTAACTTCTTCTTTCTTTTCTTTTAGTATTTCTTTGGCCTCTTTTAATAATTCCCTGTCTAATTTATTTTTCTTAGCTCTCACAAAGTATTCTGCAATTGTCTTTTTATCTTTTGTTCTTACAGCCTCTTCCATTATACGTTGAAGTTCTGTTTTGGAAATAAACTGTTTTGGATTCATATTTTCATATTTTTCAAGAACCATAGCAAGATTTATATTTCCTATTATTGTTTCCATCATTTTAGTTACATTTACACCATTTTTAAGTGCGAAATCTATAGCGTCTTCATTTATATTTGCTTTAATAGTCATGTTATATGTCATTTCATCATCTGATGAGAATTCACTAAATGCAGTCTTTTTCATAGCCAAGAATATATCTTCTTTTGTTATCAACGGAGCTCCGTTGACTTCTTTCGATGGAATTATGAAATTATATGGAACAAACTTCTTAATTTCTCGGTCAGTAGTCATTCTTACTTCATCACCTGTTTTTTCAAAATTCATTTTTTTAAGGAACCAGTAATAACCTGGAAAATCTCTAAGGAACTTTTCATCTTCTTTTTTAACATTGCAAAACTTTGGCTCGTTTACTAACATTGTTTTACCAGTTTTAACTCTAAATTGTTCTCTTTCTAGGACGACAGTTTCTCCAGTTTCTTTTACTTCACAATTTACTGTTCCGTCTTCATTCAAAGACTTGACTATAACTACTAAATCATCTATAGTATACTCTTTATCAATTATAATTTTTCTAGTTGGACCCTTTCTTTCTTTTGTGACTTTCTGATAGATAGTAATTCTAGAATACTCTGTATCTAATAACATTTTTTCTACATATGTTGGTCTAGGTTGAATAGTTAATTTTACATCTTCTATCTGAGTGTAAAATTTATCGTCTTTAACTTCTTCTTTTAATTCTTCTGTTACTTCTTTTGTTTGTAATAATAGTTTGTAATAATTATATAGTCTTAGTTTTTGTTCCTTTGATAAAAGTTCAATTTCTTTTCTAGATGAATCACGTTCTTTAACAATTGATTCTATATGTTCCACTGATATATTTACTGCAGTTTCGAATAATTCTTGTTTTTTCTCGTTTTCAAATTTCACTTTGTCCAAGTCAAAATTTGCTAATATATCATCTTCGTAAACAATACCTTTACACTTATTATCTAACCATTTACATTTCATTTTGAGTCTATTGATTTCCAGAGAGAATGAATTAGGATCATCACAAGTTTCTTTTGTTAAAAATCTAACACATGTATTTAGTTTTTCTAATGGTCTTTTTATTATTTTTTTAGGGGCTACTCCTTCTCTGAATAATGTTGGTTTACCACGAGAATCTAAATATTCTACTAGTATATAACTATCCGAAACAATTCTGTTATTAATATCCGTGTCTACAAATATAGCTGGTCCTTCGATTATAATAAAATAATCGTCTGCCAATTTTTTTAATTCACTGCTGTAAATTGGAATATTATTCTCATTAAAATCAAAAGGAACTCCATATTGTCTTTCTTGGTCTTTTGTTACAGTAAATACTTCACCCGGAATTGCTACACCGAGCAGAGGTCTTATTGTATAATTAATAGTTACAACTGGAGTCTTAAGATATTCATAGTATGTATTGTATTCACTGGGGCTAAAATTTAGACGTTCAATTATTACATTCTTCTTGTTATACTCTGATATAAAATTCATAATGTCTTGATAAAGTTGATAAGAATCTTCCACTATTGTAACATTGAAGATTATAGCCAATTGTTCTAAATCTGCACGTGTATAATTTTCCTTTATTATTTCTGAATTTTCACCATATTGATAAAACATTGGATAGTATCCTCCGTATACGTAGTTATCTCCTATCTTAATGTTATCAATTATATATTCTAATCCAAATCTGTACTTAATAGGTTTTTCTTGACTTACTACCGGAGGTTTGTAAATATTATTTGATATCTCAGCGGCTTGTTGTATTCTTAAATCTCTCGCTGCGCTCTTTATTACTTTTATCGCCTTCTGAAATACATTATCTTTTAATACTTCGGTGTAAACATCCGCTAATTCTTCTCGAACGGAGTATATGTATTCTCTAACGGATTCAGAGTCTAGATTTTCAGTAAACTTCTTGAGACGATTTACATCGGCAATCTCAAAGTCTCCTTCTGTTATTAAAAACTCTGTTATTGTAGGTGTTAATACTCTTGGTTCAAATTTGATAATACATTTAACTGTACCACTAGAATCTAGTTCACATTTAAGATTTACCTTTGTGAAGAAGTCGCATAATTTCTTATACTGAGTTTTAACTATGTCAGTGTAGTAAGAATAGTATTCTGGTAATTTAGATAAACTGAATATTATATTCTCTGTTAATACAGCATATTCACTTGGCTCTTTTACTCTACAATCTCTAAATACATTTCTTAGTTCATTTTGTACTTCATTTCGCTGTTTTATCGTCGCTGCTCTATAAATACGACGAGATGATAGTCTATTTCTTTGTCTCATAATAAATCTTAGTCGGTAATTTATATCTAAGTATCCCTCTGGAACTTCAAGAGATTCATATTTTTCTAGACTTCTATCCCACTGTATCTTTTCAGAATATTGTAACATTATTTCTGATATACTTAGACTCGATAGTTCAGTGTGTTTTTCCTTGAATTCTCTAAAGTTGAAGTTAGAAGCTTCTAATTCAGAAGCATAACGATCGTGTTCAGATGTATTTGGTTTCCACTCTAGAATTCTTCTTAGAGTTCCTTCTTTATCTGAAAGATCAATATCATCTTCTGGTAAAATCAAAGGAGTTTCATAAGAAAGAAGATTAATTATTGATTCATCTCTTTCGGCGTAATCAGATAACTTCTCTGGGTAGTTCTTAAATATAAATATAAGCTTGTCAATATTGTCTTTATAATTAACAGAAGAATAATCAAAAACTAAAGACTCTGTTTTCTCTGCTAGAACTTGTGCACCGGGATAATATTGGGTAATATAATTCATAATTTTGTATATACCTTGTCTTCTCATCTCAAAAATCTTTGAACGTTCACTAAATATCTTCTCAACTGGTATTTGTCCTGAATTTGTTAACATTTCTAAATCCTCAGAATACTTAAGGTAGTAAGATATCTTTCTAATTCTTTCGTTTAGTATGTCTTTTGATTTTCCAGAAATTTTACTTCTATTTTCTAAAAGAATGTCTTTTAGATCTTTAAGATAGTCTTCAAATGCTAAATAACGTTTAACTAAAGCTTTTTTATCACCTCCGGGAAGAACCGTTCTAAGTTCCCATACTTCGGCAACTTCAGTCTGAGATCCTCTTCTATTTTTGAGTTCTAAATAAAGAGGGTCATCCATTGGTTTGACTGTAATAAAATTTTCAAGATTATCACCAAGGTCCCTTTTATCTGTTCCCGGTTTAATAGCTAAATAAGATACTTTTCCTTTTTGTGTGTAATTAGAAGTGCTATTGACTTGTATGTCAGGACGTGAATAAGTGTAGTCCTTAAAGATTTTATCTGAACTTATTCTATAATATTTTTGATTTTCATCTAAAAGAATCTTTTCTAGAGCTTCATAGTTTTCTGGATGTTCTCTAAACTTGAACACGAAGTGTTTATTCTCTCTTAGTCTTTCTATGTATGACATGAATTTGAAAGTTCTAACACCTATACACTTAAGTAAATCGTCGCGCGACATTTGTCTTAGTCTGTTTGATAAGTTTATAAGTCTCCTAGAATAAAGTTCTTCTTGTGGAGTTAGTAAATTTGCTCTACCAGAGTCTATTTTTATTTCTTGTATCTTTTTACTCATGGGAGCGATCTTTTTGAATTCATAATTATTCTTACCAGTTTCAGAATTGTAATAAATTTTAAGAATTTCATATGAAGAAGTATGATAATCTATAAGTTTCTGTGTCTCTGAAACGGTTTTAAGAAAATCTTCTATAACCGGATTAATTTGGTATTCTCTTTCAGACATTTTGAGATCATAGTAAGAATCAACTTCTTCTTTTTTAATACCTCTTGGCAACTTAGGATAAATTATGCCGTTTTCCTTTGCTACCTTTTTATTGTATTTAACTTCTTCTTCGTGTAATATTCTTAATTTTTCATCTAGTGGAAGATCTATATCTACATCGATTTTTTTACCAGAATCATCGTCTTCGGAAATTTTGAGTATAGAGTATTCTTTTCTTAGAATTTTAATAAATTCTTTGTTGAATTCTGTTTCATCTATTAGACCATTCTTGTAATTTTCACTTAAAGAATTCTTAAATGATCTAAGGTCAGAAAGAATTTTAGCGTCGTCATCATCAAGAACATACTTTTTAGTTTTAATGTCTATATAGTATCTAGTTTTCAAAAGTTCGTCTTCGTATTCTTCTTGTGATATTTCATTATTAGCCAATAGATCAGACATGGATTCTTGCCACCTTTCTAAATTTAAAAGTTCGTCGTATATGTCATGTTCTATGGTATCTGGATCAGAATAGTCTATTTGTCTGGATTCTTGCAATCTATTTTCTTCCTGTTCTCTATAATCTGGATATTGCAGTTCCATTTATTATATAATTATATATTTTAAAAGTTATAAAAAATTTGTATTTATATTTTAAATGCAAACAGTTTACATACTTAAAAATTGTATTAAATCTTATTCAGCTCTCGTAAGTCTTTATAAGTCTCCAGATATATCAACTGTTATAATAATGGTAGGTAAAAAACAAAGTAAATTACTTTTACTTGACAAGCGAGTAAAAGAATTTCCTTTTATAATAAACACATTGCCAAATAATATAGGACTTATACCTAAAACATCCCGTGTTTTACCATTAAGACTATTTTTAAGTTTAAGAAATCAGCGTAGAAGACTAAAAGAGAAGAGACAGAAAGTATTTAAAAAGAAAATAAAGCAGAAAAACAGTATTAGAAAAGTAGCAAACCCAGATGGAGGTTTTGAAATAATATTAAATTAATAATAATATCATTATTAATAATGAACGACGAAGAGCTTTGGGATTTCGATGAAAATAAAAATTACATAACTGTAAAAGGTTATAAAGTTCTTAACTATAAAGACGCCGAAGCTGCAGCTAATCTACTCATTCAAATTAGAAAAAAGATTAACAAAATATTCTTTGATTTGAGATCAGATCCTAATCCAAAGGTAAGGCTTCTCTTAAATACTCCGTATAAATTACAAGAAATGCAAAAAATTAAAGACCAAAATGAGTTAAAATTTGAAGGCCTAAACAAACCAAAAGAGGTCTTTATGTCAAAAGAACCTAAAATAGGAGAAGATGGCTCACTAAGAGCCAAATATAGAATAATATTTTTAACATTAAGAGATACAAATGGAAAATTAAAAAAAATTCAAGATTTGTATCCTTTAATAGCACATGAGTTGACTCATACAGCTATGAATCATGTAAGATGGAGAGACGATGATCACTCCAAAGAGTTTATTATTTTTTATAGATCACTTCTCAGACTTCTTCTTTGACCAAGCTTCTGCGGCTTCCTTGAATGCAACCTTGTGATTATACTCTGAACCCTTTGTAGTCTTCTGTTCAGCAAGAAATTCCTTTACGAACTTATTATAAGCAGATAGTTCCTTTGGTTTTCGTTCTTTCTTTTCCTTCTTTTCATCTGGACAAAGACGAGACTTTAGTTCACGAAGTTCGCTTTCTAGATTGTCAATTCTTTCCTTGTCTGTCATTTATACTTACTTTGTAAATAAACTTTATTCTTTAAACGAATTTCTATGTTTTTTACAAAGTGGGTATTCTCCGAGATATTTCTTGTTATAAAAAACTTCTCCGCATTTCTTACAGATTAATTTTTTTTCTTCTTTTGATACTTGTTTTAGTTGTTTTAGTTGTTTTTTAAATTCTTCCCAGTCAATTTCACCATCTGGATAATAAATGTCAGTCATCTATTTGTTTGCACTCAACATTAAAATTTCCTAAGAAATCTAATCCAGATGTATCACGGTATTTTTCTTTATAAATTACATTTTTAATACCAGATTGAATTATGAGTTTAGAACATTCTTTACAAGGTGAAAGAGTTACATAAAGAGTAGTATCTTTACAAGATTGAGTGGATGCACTAGTTTTTAGAATAGCATTTGCTTCAGCATGTAATACATACCAATGTGTTTTTCCTTCTGAGTCTTCGCACACATTAGAATATCCAGAAGGAGTTCCGTTGTAGCCATCTGAAATGATAGAATTATTTTTAACTATTATAGCACCTACTTTTTTTCTATTTGCATATGACATGTCTGAAAATTTTTGGGCTATTTCCATAAAAAGATTATCATACTTAGACATTAATACATTATAATCTTAATCTTTAAGCTATGACTGCATAATTTTCTCTGAATGAATCTAAATTACTTTTCATTATAAAACTAAATTGTTCTTTGTAGTCTGGAATCTTTAGTTTCATTTTTTGAAGTGGTGTCATCTGCCACGGCCAAAGAAGTAAAGACTTGTACTTTGAAATTGGATAAACTGTTTTTTCATTGTGTAATTTATATAAAACCTTTGGCATCAATTTTTTCCAGTTTGTATAATTTGGTTCTACATTAGTTTCAATTATCTCATCTTTACATTCAAGATGATCTAAAATAGAATAATAGTCATCTCCCAGTAATTCTTTAGTTTCTTCTTTTATCTGACCCCAAGTAAATTTAAAACGTTTGTTTCTTATATGACATATTGAACAATATAACCCCGGTTGATAGTTCCTTTTTTGAATATGAGGAACATTCGGTCTCTGTTCCGTTGTGAAATTTTTAATTTTAGAATCACTTTTCCAGATGTGTACATGAAGAGCAATCGGATCATAATAAGGACCATCTTGGTCATTAAAAGAGTGATAAATTTTTTTATCCGGGCCTTTACCTCTTTTGTTAATTTCTATCGTTTCTAAAGCTTCGATAGAAATTCTGCGCGGATTGTAAAGATAGTTCCATGTTTCTTCGTCCATGATTATTTTATTATTGCTTATTTTTTTAAGGTGTGTATTTTATAGTAATTATATTAATCTTTTATGATACTCTATAAATACTAAATTGTGGGTCAGCACCAGAACCACCACCGACTTTTAGTTGATTTGATGAACCCGATGTTCGTTTCTGGCACCGAGCTTGGATAACATCGTCTATTTGTACCCTAAATAGTCCCGTTATCTGTAAAGATATAGAAGTAATCCTATCGCTTGTACTTGAAGAACCATAAGTATCTAAATATATAGATTCTGCTATTGGAGTAGAATCATTATATAAGAACATCTTAATCCTTTCCAATGTGTCCGATTGCGATGGGTCAGTAAAAAATCCCGCTCTAAACGATATATGATAAGTACCAGTTTTAGGACAAGTCCATTCACCTTCAGTTGTATTAAAATCAGAGACATCTGTACTCCAACTGGAAACTTCCCAAGCCCCTTGCGCACCAGTTAAAGAAGTATTTGGTTTAATAGCAACAGGCGGGTCATCATCATTAGTATTTGTAATTCTAAAAGGGACGGTAGAAGATTTTGTAGCATTTAAATAATATGGCATATTCCAGGAAGGTAAAAGGCTTTCGCCATTACTCGTAAGCACAGCTCCACTTATTCCATATTTTTCTTCACTTTGACCTAAACCAATTGGCCCCTTGACTACAAGACTGTCAAATGTAGCCGTAGAAGCTACCAAAACTCCAGTTTGTGATATTGAAGCTGGAACTGAAAATCCATTAAAAATTCTAAAACTACGCCCACCGAGCATGCCGTCGACATCTATGTCACCGCCGAGCTCAAGATCTCCATTACGATACCAGGTTCCTTTAATATTAGTTCCATCGTATAATACATATTGTCCAAAAGATGCTTGACCACTATTGGCCACTGTATCCACAACGATTGTATCAAATGTACTAACACTATTAGTTGTATTACCACTGGTAAATGTATTATCACCAGTAAATGTATTATCACCAGTAAATGTATTATCACTGGTAAATGTTACTGGTCCTGAAACATTCTGGTTATAAACTTCATCTATAATTAAACAATTGCTTGCATTCGCTTGAGAAACATAGTTTGGATTATAAATACTATAATAAAACATGACATCCGAAGCTATTGTATTAGTTGCTTCAGAAAGAAAAGAACCAACCCCATTTATAGAAGCATATAAACTGTCTTGATAAACTAAAAATTCTCCGGATACGGAAGCATATGCAAATTTCTCTAAGTATAAAGTACCGCTTGTAATGTAAGATGCTATTCCTATCCAATATTTTGTATTTCTTGTTAAAGAATAAGAGTTAATAGTTATATTTAATTCGTTGAGTCCAGAAATATTATTATAATTAGATTCGCCAAATGTTAATAGTTGATATGGGTCATTATTTAAGTTTGAATATATAGAAACAGCAATATAACCAGAAACATTAGCTGTATTTTCAGTAGTGTAAAGTCTAACTCTTGTATAATCAGCTGTTTCTAGAACATAAAAAGTACTGAAGTAAGTTCTTGTATTCGTAATAGAGTAGTCTCCGGCACTGAGAGAAATATTATAAGATTCTATAACAGGTGGTATAATCCCTGGAGAAATAGATTGTGCATTTGCTCGATTTTCCCATTTAGAATTTATAGAATTATAAACAAGCAATTGATTATTAGTAGGATCAACTATATTAAAATCTGAAATGTACTCCGTTGTTATATCATCCCAAGAAACTGGATTTGTACTTGAATTACTTTTCAAAAACTGACCAGTGGTTCCAAAGTTAGGACCAGTTCCTATACCTATTGCGCCTACATTATTTATTGTTAATTTCTTTGTTACAGCAGAATCTCCATCTATTTTTGTAAAAAACTCTAATTGACCTCCATCATTTCCTTCTGATTCACCGTCTATTTCTGCTTCTGCATGAGGAGTTTGACCAGATTTTTGAAACTTTAATCTTGATACATTAGCAGAGTCAATCTGTATAGAACCATCTATTTCAAGTTCTTCTTCTGGATTTGATATATTAATACCTATACGATTATTAGAGGTGTCTACATAAAGACAATCTCCAACTTGAAATTTCACTTGTGGATTTGTTGTATCTACTCCCCAATAACCAGAATCATTTATTATTATTTTATTATTATTGATATTGGCAAATGATTTAACCATTATTAATAATAATAATCTTTTTTTTTATATTATATTTCGAGTAATTACTCTATTCCTATTCTCGAAACTGTTAACATCTTAATATTTAAACTATAATTACCTAATGAATTATTTGGTTGTACAGTTAAAGTATTATTATCAGTATCTATTGTAAAAGTTCCCCAATCATTTCCTGTATTTATATACTCGTTGTCCGTTGTCATTTGAAGATCACTGCTAGTTCCCATCTTATTTAAAATAAAGTTCATTACAGACGCCGCGGCATTATTAGTACCTTGATATACAGATGAAATAAGTTTACCACTCAATAACATATAATTTGTACCATCGGATGAATTACTCTTGATAGTGTCAATTATTTTAGTTTTATAATTTATAGATGTTTGTGAATCTTGTGAAACATCAACTAAAGATACAATAGTCTCACAAACTTGCCCATCTGTTAGTTCTATTTCTCTTAAATTTAAGTTTGCAAGTCTAAAATTAGCATTTGTAGTTAAAATTTCTGAGACATTTGTAGGATTTGTAGGATAAGAATCAAATATTTTAAACCTATCGTCATCTGCGTCATAGAAAAAGCCGCCGTAATTATCTGCTTTTATCACACCATAGAAACCTACATCATTTCCTTCTCTTCCATCTGCGCCATAATTAAGTTCTATCATAGGATCTTCAATTAATTTGTGCTCTGTA
>Ga0181400_1000895_pt1 | contig 12725 bp, 18 predicted proteins | sample 23SPOviralmetaG_FD_130129 | JGI IMG/M metagenome (GOLD analysis project Ga0181400, IMG submission 130129) | Marine viral communities from the oligotrophic San Pedro Time Series (SPOT) site, San Pedro Channel, CA, USA - 23 SPOT_SRF_2011-06-22 | ecosystem: Environmental > Aquatic > Marine > Strait...
ATAATCATAAACATTAAATGCTTTATTTAGAAATCTTGATGTGACATCATTTTTGATTGTATTACTTATAATCTGAACATCATCAAAAAACTCTTGACCAAAAAATGAATCATTAAGCAAAAGATTAGAAATAATCGTTGATTTACCTGTTTTAACAGGTGATATCATAAGAAGTAAAGCACCACCACCAGGACAACCACAACCAACATTTGGGAGATGTGGATGATGATATTTGGCTTTGACTCCGTCAGGTTCTATAACTGGCAATACCTTGGGTGTTATCTTTGGGTTTAGTTTTTTATCCATTATATATGTATATAATAAATATATATATTATTTTTAATAATATTTTTTTAATCATCATCTGATATTATTTCTTCATATTCGACATCAAGAAAACTGAGTGGGTCGATATTTTTCTTTGGCTTGGATTGTTTTTTAATATCATCACTTATATCATATTTATTGTTTAATCGTTCTAATATCGTTTCTAATTCATCAATACGATTATTTGCTTGTTCTAATTGTTCATCCTTATAATCAATATCAGATGTTAATTGAGCAACCATTTCTTCAGAATTTTGATAACCCTTTTGTAGTGTTTCGTGGCTTCGTTTAAATTGCTTGTATTCTTTTTCTAATAGATAATAATCAGCGGACTTGTCAGTTTTATTAGATTGTGTTAATGATTTAGTCAAATCATTTGTCTGTTGTTGTAGGTTCTTAATCAAATTATCCTTTTCTCTTATTTGTTCTTTTAATAAATCAGTTACTGATTTTAATTCATCAAATTGATTTTTTAATAAATCAATATAATCATTATTTGTCTCTTGTTTTGGTTGTTCTATTGGTTTATGTGAAGCATTATATAACGCATAACATAATTGTGTTATTAAATCGTCCTTGTTCTTTTTTAACAATTTATCTCGAGTATTTTTATATTGTGATTTATTTTTTAACTGTATAACAGTATCAATATACTTCATAACTTCTAAATGGTTCATATCCATTCTAATTAAATTATTCATTTATATATATATATTATATATTAATTTATCCTTAAATAGAGACTAAATAACAGGCTCAGGGGACTAAATAACAGACTCAAGGGACTAAATAACTGCCTTTTAGGGACTAAATAACAGGCTCTCATAAAATGGCAAAATGGCCCAAATTATAAACTCTCTATAATATTTTTCTCTCTCCCTGAGACTTTTATATTTTACCATTTTATCACTTTTATATCTATATCAAAAAAGACTAAATAACAGTCTCTAAAGACTAAATAACTGCCTCTTGAGACTAAATAACAGTCTTTTATAATGTTAAAAAGACTAAATAACAGTCTCTATATTAATAATAAATTTAACTATATAATATATTACTTGCTTCTTTTACGTTTATGACGACAATTTGGCATTACCAAGTAACCGAAGTTAGGGTCATCATTATCAATTACTTTTGTTTTTAATAATACAAATAATGCTTGACACATCATTATGTGGTCGTTTTTTGCGACCTTTTGACCACTTGCTCTTCGATATGTGAATACTTCACAAAACGTTCTACTGATTGCTATTTGCTTTTTTAAATTATATCCTTCTTTAAAATGTCTTATAATCGAATCTTCACCAATTTTTCGATAATAATCAAATGTCTTTTTTTTCGTTAATGGAAGAGTTGATACCATCAATCCTTGATAATATAATGATATACTTCCTTCACTTCCGTGCTTCTTTACTCCTTTGACTCTATTCATCTTTGATGTGTCGTACATATAGTTGCCATTCATTTATTATATATTATATTATAATTTATCTATAAATATCAAATTAAATTTTTGTATTTAAAAATAATTTATCTATATTAGTATATATGAGTAACGTAATGTCGAAAAACCTTAACGAACACCTTGACGAAAACCCAGAACTAAAAGAGCAATTGAGGGATATGGCACTTGGAGTCAATCAAGAGACAGGAGAAGATAATCCAAATTTTGATTATGATTCTGAATTGCCTAAAGTATCAATATTGATACCGACTTATAATCGACGTAATTTCTTAACATTAATGCTTATTAATATTAATAATATGGATTATCCAAAAGATAAGTTGGAAGTTGTCATATTTGATGACCATCCAACAAATCCTTTATTTGACGATAAAAACACAGCCAAAATGATGTTTGATAAAATGGGAGTTGAGTTAAATTATATTTATGACCCACAACGTCATTTAACTATTGGAGAAAAAAGAAATAAATTAGTCAAGGCATCAAAACATAAAATTTGTATCAATATGGATGATGATGACATTTACTTTCCGACTTATGTCAGATATTCAGTTGATTTGCTAACTAAAAATAAAGCAGGATTGGTTGGTTCCCCAGAAATGTTTTTTACTTTCCCGTATCACAATTATGAAGTATCAGCAATCAAATGTAAGGCAAAAAGACAAGCCCACGAAGCAACATTTTGCTTTACTAAAAAGCACTGGCGCAGTATGGGTGGATTTACTAAAAAAGGAAATGGTGAAGGTTCGAAGATGGTCGATTGGAATGAGAAGAGTTGCGTAATGAGTGATATTGATAAATGTATGTGCTGTGTTGTTCATCAAAACAATACAGTAGATAAAGAACATTTTAGGGGAAGCAATAAAGACGTTATAGAATTAGTGATACCAGATATCTATAAAAATTTACTTGATAATATTCTTGGCATTCTTCAGTTTGATAATAAAACAGAACCAGAAATAAAGGACGATTATTAACTTCACCAAAACCATCCCTTTTGTGTTGCTATTTCTGTTTCTGTTTGTGTTTGTTGTTCCTTTTTAACTTTAACAACAACTTCTTCTTGTTCTCTTTTTGCTTGTATTAAATTTTTGATACAAGCCAAATCATTTTTAATCTGGAATGTATCGTACTTCATATCAACAATATTTCTTTTTATCTCATCAATCAATTCCCTATTAGTTTTTTGTTGCGACATATTATATACTTAATATTAAGATTTTAATCCATCTCTTATTTTTGTAAATTTATCGACCCGAGTTTTTTTATCTGTCCCAGCCAAATGTAAAATTAAAGCGTTTGGATTGACATCATAAAAATCTTGTATCTTTCTGTGAGATAATATACATATAGATTCACGAATCTTCATAAAGTTTCGATTATATAATTCTTGGAGATGACTTTGGTCCCAAAATATCTTATGATAATATTTTTTGTTTTCTGTTTCTGTGATTCCCTTAAACAAATCACGCATCTTTTGATTATTCTTGACTATATATAATCCAGTGTTAAGATTAAATGTATATGGATAATCGTAACTAATCAAGAAATCAAATTCACGATAATCATTAATGATATCTTGGATTGATTGATTGTTTCTAAATACAGCATCAGAATCAATCCAAACAATATAATCATAATCTGTTGTTAGCAATTGATTATAAACAGCAAATAATCCTTCCCAAGCAGGATGACGTTCTGGACAACGTCTCACAGTATCAACCAACCAATCAATATTTGATGATTCACAATATCCCTGATTTATATCAGCAGTAATGTCGGCATATTCTCGAATATTATCATCATACCAAGTTATAACACGAATCTTATCAGTCTGTGGCTCGTCTCGTTCTCCTCGAATCTCTCGATTTAATTGATACTTGTTTTTTAATTGATTTAATATATCACTATTTTTGTCAAGAAAATCATATGTTCCCATATTCGAACCGAAAACATTATTTTTATGAAGAGCATCAGAACCAAATCCATATTGTTGTGGTGCTAAATAATTTCGACAACCACGAACAGCAAAACAATTATCATAACAATTTGATATAACAAAATCATCTCCAAGAAAACAAGCACAAATATATTTATCAACAATATCGTCCGAATTAAAATCAAAATGACGATACATATTACCAAGCCAAAACATAAAATCATTTCTTTGATTATAATCAAAACAAATAGCGCCGTAACCTTCTAAAAAATCACAATCACCTTCTATTGGTGTATAATCACGATTCAGATAAAAATTAAATCCACTTGCTCCTGTTATATTACGGCTCGTTTTCTCATCAATCAATTCATAAAATAAATCATTTTGATAACAGATATCATCATCAAGAATTATTAATCTGTCATTTTCTAATTTACGTTTTGTCATAAAATTAAATCCTCCAATATACTTTGTTAATGGTCCGTAATCATTCTCAAAATTAAAAACAACCTTTTTATTTGTACGACATAATTGTAGCAGAGATTTAGGCATTTTAAACTTACCAAATCTTCTGTATTCAGAACATATATTAATCACAAAAAATTTATAACCACGTCTTATCTTCGGAATGATATCAATCAATTTTTCTATTCTTGAGGGTGTTGTAGCACAAGACAAAATAAATCCCATTTATATATATATATTATATATAAATAATTGATTTTAAATATTAATCATTTAATTTTAATGTAAAATCCTCAACATTTTGATTAATGACTTGATAATTTAGATTCTGTAACTTATTTAATAATGTTTGTAATCTTGGTCCTTCACAAGTAAAACAACCATCTAAATGTTTATACTCGAACATAATATATTTTGGTTTTATTGAGAAATCATAAGCCATTAAAATATCATAATCGTGTCCTTCTGTATCTGTGTGTAGTAAATCCAAATCAGTAATATTATAATCATTAATGATATCATTAATTGTGGTTGTTTCGACATTAATCTTTTCTGTGATTAAATCTTTTAGATGTCCAGAAATATGATTTGGATTAACACTTGCTAATTGAGAAGCCCATAAAGGAAACCGACTAAAATCGTTATTTTGTGATGGGACATATAACTCAATCATTCCCTTTTCTTTACTGACAGCCTTATTGATAAAGTCAATTGATTTAACATTCTTTTTCCCATAATTTTATTTTAGTTGTTCGAATAAATACGGAACTGGCTCAACTAATATTAATCGTGTTGATTCATCAATCAAATTGTATATTGGGTCATTTGGTGTATTACCTATATGAGAGCCTATTTGTAAAACTGAATTTAATTTATTCATTATATATATATATAATATTAATTTATCTTTTATACTTTTCCCAAATCTCTTTATCAACTTTTCTTGCTGGTCCATTCATAATCACAGACGCCAAGCGAGCATATGCCCAACTATCAGGCGTTTGATTCGGCCGACTTCCTCCACTATAATAAGCCCCGCGACCTTTAGATAATATTTTTTCTATTCCTGCTCTTGTTATAATCATCTTATTGATAAAACTTTTATTTGTTATTGTTGTTCCGTATCGTTTTTCGAACTTCGAAACCCACTGACTTCTTTTGGATTTAGCAGATGTTTTGGGTCTGTCTTTGCCCTCAAAAATAGATTTGATTTGTTGTTGTCGTTCTTTGCCTTTTAACCCAGTAAGATATTTAGAAGGAATGTTCCGCGTTTCTCCTTTGTAAGTAACACGAACCATTATTATAATATTATATATATAATTAAAATATATATATAATATATAAAATGAATTTTAAAAAGATAATAGATTATTTTGATTTCGATTGTTTAAAATACAAGAGACTGTATGAGATAGAAAGAAAAAAAAGAGAATTTTTTGAGAGTCAAATTGATTTACTAATGTCGGAATATTTTACCCTTGATGGACAATTAAGCGAAAAATCAAAAACAATCAACTCAAAAGAACCTTATCAAACAGACATTATTCCTGAATTTACTCCGATTCCGATTCTGAAGAAGGCAAAAGCGCTTTAACATAAACGTCATTCTCAACACTCACAGAATGACCACGCTCACGAGCATCCTTTTCTTGTGCTTGTTTGTTTTCTAAATATTTATGGCTCAACATAATTTTAGCCATTAATGTTGTGCTGATTTTAACTCCAATATATTTTTGTGATAAATAAGACATATAATTAGACAACTGTTGTCTCTTATCAGATGTTTTATTTTGTGGGAATGGGAATACTTCATCAGTCTTTAGTGTCTTGATATATTTCCTGATATCTTTTACTAATGTTTTATCAGTGATATCAAAAACAATCTCACCGTATGTTTTGTTCGTTTTATAACCGTTTCTTGATATAAAAATCTTACGAGTACCAACAACTAAATAGTTTTTGTCCTTTTTATCATTTTCCTTGAGACGCTTATAATCCTTTAACGGAATCTTGACAAGTGTGGCAATCTCATTTCTGATATGATGACGCTTAAGAATAGAAAATAGAATATATCCCATATCATTATTATCTTCTTTTAATAGTCTAATTAATTCATCAACCTTATCAACACTGACAAAATTATCACTTTGCTTGACACTGATAAATCCTTTTTTATTTTGTTCTTTGTATTCATTATTTGTTGATTTAACTATATTTGTGTATTCCCTGATAACATTTTTGTCACGTGGTTCCTCTGTCTCCAAAAGAGTGATAACCGCTGTATAATAATTACGAGCAGTGGTGAAATGATAACCAGATAAGTGTTCCCGAAGTACATCAGGATTCTTGAGATAATCAAAATTATCTGACTCAACATTTTCCCCCAAAATCTTGTTATGAAGGGTTTTAATACATCTGACATATTGCTTAATCGAATTAGCCTTGAGATTAGGTTTTTCGTTTTTAATAAGTTCAGTAATGTGATTGACATCCATTATTACTATATATAAATCATATATTTTATTTTTTAAATATATAAATTAAAATAATTAAATCAAAAATCTAAATTAAGGTTGTATTTTAATATCTAATGGTTCATCAATATATTCTAATGATTTTTTTTCTGGTTGTTCTTCATCATCATCATCAGATTTATAAATAATTGTTTCTTTTAATCCATTCACAATAATGGGCTTTCTAACTTTTGGATATTTATCTTGGAACTTATCATTAAATGTTCTAATGATATCTTGGTCAATATTTGGACTGCTCTCCAATAATCTGTCATATTCACTGCGACTAACTTTTAAGAAGTCACGGCAATTTTTTCTTTTAGAATCTTTTAATGCTAATTCTATTTGTATATTTCTGGCAAATTTTGACCAACTGACACCCGATATTCTGTGTGATTCATATATCTCGGCATATTTTAAGAAACTCATTAATGTTCCTAATATACCGCAAAAGATATTTAATCCACCAACAATCGCACTAAATCCTTGTTTAAAATTAGTTGGCACATAACTATCAGCAAAATTTGCTGTTCCTGTTAAAGTTGATAACACGATTACTGGGATGCTCATATGATGATATTTGCGCTTGTATTTTCGTTCGGAGTAACTGTGAAGCCACGAATAACATAATGCGATTTCTGACCATTCAGCCAATAACTTTTCTATTTCGTCACTCCACTTTTCGATTTGTTCTTCTGGTATAGTTCTTGGAGTTTTTAAATCATTCATCAGTTTGTATAATATTACTATTATTTTTTTTTAGACGTTCAGTTTCTAATACTCGCAATCGTCGTTTATCTTCTAATAATCTTCTCCAACTTATATCTAATTTTCTTCTGTTTCTGATATGAGATTGATTTGATAAATGAAAACGCATAATTTGATAATAGTATCTCATTATTACTATACTAATATTTTTTTTTCTTTTTATCTTTTTTGGATTTACTCTTTGATGTATCTTTTGATTGTTTCCCAAAAACATCTGATTGCTTGACTTTCTTTTCCCGTTCGACACTCCCTCCCATATCCCAATAACTGCCTGGCGCTTTTTTGGTCTTTTTCCCTTTTGATGGCATTATGATAATATATTATATAATAATACATATATAATATTAAAAGATAAAAAATATTAAAATTTTATTTTTTTTATTATTATATTTAATATAATATATATCAAAGATGTCATATGTTATTTGTTCGAATGTCGAAAATGAAGATACAGTGATTGTTGGTGGTCATTCTGACCCAGCAACATTTCTCAACAATTTTAAATCACCATTAATTCTGGAACCAAATACAGAAGTTGCGGTTGAGTCAGTAAAAATTGACCGTTCTGATGAATGGGAAATTAAAGACTCTGACCAATTCTTTTTTTACTTTGGTCCCCAGCAATCAACAACTGTTACGAGTGGAGATGTTCCCAAGAATGGTGTTAGAATCAATATGAGACGTGGTTCATATTCTCTCAGGGGAATGAGAAAAGAATTAGAAAGAGCAATAAATGAGAGTCCAATTGGTCCAGCATTATTTGGCAATTGTGAAGTCGGAACACAGACAGATTCAGCGGGAAAGTTTTCTGGATTCACCTTTACTTTTAATCCTCGTTCGAACGCAAGTGATAGAAGCGCATCATTAACAAACGATATGTTCGAAGATAATAATGTAACAACTGTTGCTTATAATGCTTCTGCTGTTGCGAATGGCAACGACACTTCATTTGTTTATACAGATGTTAATAAATCAATTAGATGTCGAAAAGCGGTTGATGGTTCTGAATTTGTTGGAACCAATAGACGAAAAGTAAGGTCAGACGCAAGTATTAGATTAAAGGATTATCCACTATCAAATGCTTCTGGACGATTAGTTTATAGTTTAAATGCGTCACATCAAACAACTAATCCACATCAGATTGGATTAGTAAGACCAACAAGTGCTTATGTAAGGAATGGATATCCTGATACAGTTGATTATCCTGATGGCACTGAAGGTGATTCGGTTGCTGGAAGAGCAAGTACATATATGGACATATCTGCTGTTTATGATAGTAACGGAACGGGTTCATTAAAATTATACACTTGGGGATATGATTCAGGAAAAGACAAATGGACACAAAAAGAAATCAATTATTATGCTGGACACGGGACATTTAGTTCAGCAATAACAAAGGCGCAAATAGAAAACGGAACGGCTGACCAACTTATATTTGAGTTGGTTGGAGATGAGATGAGAGTTCTTGTTAATTCATCAACAAGCACGGAAACACCTTTAGTATCACAAACTTTAACAACCCAAAAGCGTTATAATTATGCTCCACTTGGTAATGCTCAAGAAGCATTATTTCCTTGTATTGCTTTAACAGCACATAATCAGCACTGTGATATTCTACGATATGACGCTCACGTATTGCCAAATTGGATTCATTCGAAACCATTAAGTTATGCCAAATATGGTAAATCTTCATCAAGAGCATATCAGCCAAGGGGATTAACACGATTAGTTGCTGGTTCTGATTGGTATTCTAATGCTGTCCAATCCCAAAATGCTGATAATGAATTAAGATATAATCAACTACGACCATCATTACTCTGGAAGACAACAACCACAGAAAACTTCACATATACAGGATTAAATGGTTCTAATGTTATAGATTATTATCCAGTATTTGTTACTGGTGAAGAGCCAAGAGACCCAACAGTTGATGATTTCGACCAAATATTATATGTTATCCCAATACCAAGAAATCTTGCTAATATGAATCGTGCTTTAGGATTTGGTAAGTGGGCAGTTGTTGAGCATTCACAATTTGGGGGTGATGCTGATGTCGGCGATTCGAGAAGTCTTGTTTCGATAGAAGCGGGACAATATACTGTTCATTCTTCATTTATTAGAATTAATGACCTTCCTATACAATCACATAATGGTGCGACTTCAACAAGGTCTAATATATTATATCATCTTCCGAAATTCACAAATGACGGGAGACAATTTGGTGAATTGTACTTTTCTGCTCCAGAAAAGACATATATAAAACTAAATAATACAGATAAAATTATGTTAAATCAACTCAAGATTGATATTGTATCACGTAATGAGCGAATTGTTACTGATTTAACTGGCGCAACAATTATTTGCCTACACTTCCGCCCAGTAAAAAGTTAATCAAAACTTATAAGGATTGGCCCCTTTTTAATCTGAAGACCACCGTAACACTTTTGTTTTTTTCTCTTATTTCTCTCTAATCGTTTCTTCATTCGAGAACTCATAATTGGTTCTATTTTTTCTTTTAGTTTAGCATCAGTATTTAATAATTCTATTGCTCTACGACAAGACGGAATATCACAATAATTTGCTATATGTTTAGCCTTCTCAACCATATTGTCATAATCATCAAATGGTGAATGTGATAAATAATATCCGTTCTTAACATACATAATAATATATTTTGCCAACTCCATAACTTCCGCTTTTTCCTTGATTGTTAATTGCTTACTCGAATCTGGATTGACTAAATAATCAATCAACTCTTTTTTGTTTTTGATAAAATAAAAATCATTATCTTCTTTAATTTCCTCAATAATTGATAACTGATATAGAATTGATTTTGATAATTGTTTTTTATTTAAACTTTTATACCCAGCAACCTTAAGGTCAAATATCTCAATTATCTCACAAAGTTCCTTTTTCGAGTGTGTTGTGTGAATTGACTCCATCATATATATTATATAAAATATATTATTTAAATATATATTTAACATAAAAATTAATAATTGACAAAACATTTGATTTTAAAGATTAATAAAAAAAATCAAAAAATTTAAGTCAAAAATAAAATAAAATATATAATATATCAATACATAATGTTGAGAGACACCGCAGATGATGATACATTTCCCGAATTAGTACCACCACCAGCCCCACAACCAGAAGAGCCAGAACCAATTGAGCAGATAGAAGAAGATATCCCACAAGTCGAAGAGCCACCACAAGAAGATGATATTGTTGTTCATCCAGAACCAAAACCAAGACTCAAAAAAGAAGATATGTTTATCTCAACACCTTCATCTCAAAAAATAAAAAAGAAGGATGAAGCAGAAGCGACACCAGATGTTGCGCCAGTCAAGAAGCCAAGAAAGAAAAGAGTAATGACAGAAGAGCATAAGGCAAAATTAGCAGAAGCAAGGAAAAAGGGATTAGAGACAAGAATGCGTAATGCTGAATTAAGGAAAAAGGCAAAACAAGAAAAGGAAGAAGAGAAGGAGATAGCAAAAGCAGTTCGTAAGAAACGAATTGCTAAACTAAAACAAGAATTAGATGAAGACGACGAGCCAAAGCCAAAGCCGAAGCCAAAACCAAAACCAAAACAACGAGAACCAGAAATGGAAGCACATCCAGTTTTTGAGCCACCATTAGAACCAAAAATAGTTCATAAAGGATATACACAAGAAGATATTGACAAAGCAATATCAACTGCTTTAGAAAGACAAGAAACAGCGAGAAAAGTACGAAAAGCAGAAAAAAAGAAGCGCCAAGAAGAAGAAGCACAACAGAAAAAGATTTATAATACAGTATCACGAGCAATTGACCCGAACGCTGTTTGGGACCAGTGTTTTAATTAAATCAAGCACTGTGTTATATTTGATAATGGGTTTCTATCATATTTTTCGGGAACACAAAATTGCTTTTTTGCCTTCTTAAACTTATCACGTTTTATATAATAATAATCTTTTTGTTCATCTTTTCCTCTATCAACACGACCACCAATATCAATATATAAATCATCATCAAATGTATCTGGGTCATATCTATAAAAAAAAAGCCCATCAAGAAAGACCATATAAATATAAAATGATATCCCTTTCTCATAAAGTTCTTTTCCTTTCTCTATTTTGTTTTTCCCAATTTGCCAAGCACCGTCACCAGAACCACCATTAAATTTATATCTCCTTGCTTTTAATTCACAAATAATCTGTTTCTTTTTGTGTTTAAAATCCAAAACAGAAAATTGATTTTTTATTTTTTTATAGCGCTTACCATATAGCCTTAAGAACTCTCGTTCGCAAAAGTCTCCAAGATTTAAATCTTTAGTTTTTTGATTCATTAACCTTTTATATTATATTATTTTTAAATATTTTATTTTTATAGAAATTAACGAGATAAATTATTGACTCATCATTTTATGAATTTGTATTTGAGTCAATTTTTTCTTAAGACTTTCGGCAATTCCCCTCAATACATCAGGTTTATTAACAATTGCGATTTTATGATTGCGCATATTTTGATTATTGACAATATTCATATCAACAACACTAACGATACACAACTGTCGTGTTTCTGTATTAATATGATATTCTACTCTGTATTCTTTACTGTTATAAACAACTGACATATGGTCGTTGGGATTATCGGCAAAATTGATTTCTCCTTTCTTGTATTTCTTTCCCTTGCGTTGGACGGCTCCTGTTTGTGATGAACCGCGTGTGCTTCTCCCTGCTTCCTTGGCACGACGGTGCGCACGAAGATGTTTTGATTGAGAGCCACGACCCATTTAATTCAGTTATTTATTTATTTATTAATTTATTATTTATTTATTTATTAATTTATGATTTAATTACTGTATATCGAAATCAAATTAAATTTTGGGAATTAAGAAGACAATTTCGACATTTCTATTATTGTTTTATTAAATGCTATCGAATAATCATTATATTGCTTATAATACATCAAGAATTTTAATCTAAACTCTTCATTAGTCATATTGTTGAGTAATTGTTTTGCTTCTTGGTTGATATCTATTTCGTCAATCTCTCGCTGAGTATCTGATAACATAATAATAATTATGATATATTAAAAATCCAATTTTATAATTTTAAAAATGACAGTTATTTAGTCAATTGAGACAGTTATTTAGTCTATAGAGATTAATATTTAGTCTTTAGAGCCTGTTATTTAGTCTTTTGATATAAATATAAATAGTGATAATAATGATAAAAATATAAAAGTCCCAAGGTGAGATAAA
>Ga0181400_1000898_pt1 | contig 12718 bp, 13 predicted proteins | sample 23SPOviralmetaG_FD_130129 | JGI IMG/M metagenome (GOLD analysis project Ga0181400, IMG submission 130129) | Marine viral communities from the oligotrophic San Pedro Time Series (SPOT) site, San Pedro Channel, CA, USA - 23 SPOT_SRF_2011-06-22 | ecosystem: Environmental > Aquatic > Marine > Strait...
AAGTCATCTCAAGCAAATGTGTATCGTGCGTATATCAATAAGATGAAAAAGAAAACAAAAGAAAACAAAGATTATACATTTGGACCAGATTGGATACCTACAAGTTTAGCACAAAGAAAAAAAATGAAAAGAATTCATCAAAAATTAAATCGTAGTATTAGAGAAGATGTGAATATACCAGTAAAAATTGGTGACACTATTTTAACAGGTAGATTTAAAAATAAAAAAACCGTAGTCAAATCTATTGATAAAGATGAACACGGAATGCCAACAATCAATGGTAGAAAAGTTGTAACATTTAGGATACCGGTAAAAGAGTCATCACAAGTAACAAATGCTAAAGGAGTTAAAGGTTATTCTTCTTTTGTTGAATTAGGGTTTGAAAAAGAATACTACAAACATATGGAAAACATACTCACTAGAAATGGTGAAACAATGATTTTAAATGAAGGTATCAAAGACCCAGGTATTTTAAAAGCAGTTTTCTTAGCAGGTGGGCCTGGAAGTGGTAAAACTTGGGTAGCTAAAGGTCTATTTGGAATACCGGAAAGATTAAATATATCTCAAACGGGTATGAAAATGGTCAATACAGATAAAGAGTTAAAGTTCTTATTGAAGAAATATGGATTCGGAACTGACTTAGACGCATTACCAGATGAAGTATTTAAGAATCTTACAGGTGATGGACCAGACTCGAGTGGTTTAAGAAGTTATGCTAAAGAATTAACCGGTGTGAGAAAAAAATTATATCGAAATGGAAGACTTGGTATGATTATTGACGGAACTGGTGATGATTATGCAAAAATATCAAAAGAGAAAAAAGAATTAGAACAAAAAGGATATGATTGTTATATGGTATTTGTCAACACTACTTTAGAAGTAGCACTTCAAAGAAATAAAAATCGTGATAGAGTTCTACCAGAAAAAATCGTTGTTGATTCACACAGAGAAGTTATAAAAAATATTGGTGGTTTTCAAGGATTGTTTGGTGGTGGTAACTTTATAATTATTGACAACAACAAAGATTTATCACCAAAACAAGCACAAAAAAGATTTAATATGTTGGTTAAAAAAGGAATATCTAAATTTATTAAAAGACCAATAAAAAACCCACTAGGTAAATCTTGGGTAAGGAAACAAAAAATTTGGTTAGGTGAAAACTATACAGAAAATTTTTGGAATTTTGGAAAACAATTACTATTAGAAAGAATAGATTTTCAACAAGTAGCTAAACAAATAATGAGAAAATATAGAATTACTTCAAAATTAGAATTTAGTCCACGAGCAACAAAAGGTGATTACGACTTTGATAGAGATATTATAAAACTAAGACCTTTGTATAAAAGTGTTCAAGATTTTATGATAACTTTATTACACGAAATTTATCACGCTATGGATAGTAAAAAATATGGTCGTAAAAAATTTGTTAAAATGTATACACAAGCTGGACAAGAACAAGAAGATAAGGGTAAAGATTTCCACGACAGTAATCCATTTGAAATAAGAGCTGAAAGATGGGCTAGACGAGAGTGGAGAGGAAAATGGAAACATAGATTAAGAAAAAAATAATTGATTTTGAAGAAGTTCAGTTATATTTATTATTGGTTATGAAAACGAGAAGTGCTAAAAATAAAGGTAAAAGGTTACAGAATAAAGTCCGAGATTTAATCTTGGAGAAATTCACACAATTAGAACCAGACGATGTTCGTTCAACTACTATGGGAGATAGTGGTGAAGATGTTCTATTATCACCAGCTGCTCGTAAATTATTTCCATTTGCGACAGAATGTAAAAATCAAGAGAAATTAAATATATGGAGTTCTCTTGAACAAGCCGAAACAAACGCGGGAAAACACATACCACTATTAATATTTAAAAGAAACAGAAGTAAGACCTACGCGGTTTTAGAATTTGGAAAGTTATTAGAGTTATTAGATGAAGATAGTGAATCTACTCAATAGAGTATTAAAATCACAAGGACAACAATTAACAAAAGAAAATGAGTATATGTGGTGGAGTCCATTTGTTAATCATCACAAACCAAAATTACAAATAAATATAAAAAGTGGAAAATGGCATTGTTGGGTGTCTGGTCAAGGTGGACACAATCTTTTTCAGTTATTTAAAAAACTTAAAGCCTCCAAAAAAGAATTTGGTGAACTAAAAGAATTATCAGATGATTTTGTTACATACAAATATGTTCCAGATACAAAAACAAATAAAGAGGTAAAATTACCTGACGAATATAAACCAATGTGGATTGAATCTAAAGAACCAATTTATAAACACGCTTTAAAGTATTTAAAATCACGAGGAGTTTCATCAGACGATATGGTTAAATACTCAATTGGTTATTGTGAAGATGGATTATACTCAAACAGAATTATTATTCCTTCATATGATAGTGATGGTAAATTAAATTTCTTTGTTGGTAGAGATGTGTTTGATAGTAAATTAAAATATAGAAATTCACCAACACCAAAAGACATTATTGGATTTGAATTATTTGTAAATTGGGAAGAACCAATATTATTAGTTGAAGGAGCTTTAGATGCAATATCAACTAAAATAAATTCTATCCCGTTGTTTGGTAAAACTATTATGAATAGTTTGAAAAGAAAGATTTTAGAAAAGAAAGTAAAAACTCTTTATGTTGCACTTGATAATGATGCACTAAAAGATGGTATGAAGATAGTAGAAGAATTAATGAACGAAGGTATAAAGGTTCATATGGTCAAGATGACTGAAAAAGACCCAAATGATATTGGTTATGAAAAATTTACAGACATAAAAAATTTAACAGAAGAAACTTCATTTAGAGAACTAATGAAATACAAACTTGGGATGGTATAATTGAAAAGAACAAAAGTTGATATTCCTTTAAAGAAAATTAAATACATACATCATATATCTGATGTTCATATTAGAAATTTAAAACGACACGCTGAATACGAACAAGTATTTGACAAGTTGTATGAAAAAATCAAACAGAATCGTGAGGATTCTATTATTTATATCGGTGGTGATATAGCACACTCAAAAACCGATATGTCCCCTGAACTCGTAGACCAAACTTCTCGTTTTTTAAAATCTCTTTCAGAGATTTGTCCTACGATAGTTATAACGGGTAATCACGATTGTAATTTAAATAACTTGAATAGATTAGATGTTTTAACACCTATCATCAATAATTTAAATTTACCAAATCTACACTACTTAAAACGCTCAGGCGTTTACGACATAGCCGATATGAGTTTTGTAGTTTGGGATGTTTGGGAAGATGAGGAGGACTACATTAAAGCAAGTGATTTTAAAGCCGACACGAAAGTTGTTTTATATCACGGTACGGTAGATAGGTCAAAAACCGATGTAGGGTTTTCCCTACCAGGTAAGGTTACAATAGATTATTTTGACGATTATGATATGGGTCTAATTGGTGATATTCACAAAAGACAATATTTAAACAAAGAAAAAACTATTGCTTATTGTGGTTCTCTGATTCAACAAAATCACGGGGAAAGTATTGGACACGGATATTTGTTATGGGAAGTAGAAACAAGAAAATCAGAATATATTGAAATTCCAAATGACTATGGTTATTATACAATAGACATCGATAAAGGTATTGTTCCAGATGTAAAAGGAATGCCTAAAAAAGCAAGACTACGAGTTAGGGTATCGAATACCAATGGTATTGAACTTAAAAAAGCTCTAGCTATTATCCACCACAGATATGGAATTAAAGATGTCACTATTACAAAAGTAGACAGACGAGATGTAGGTAAATCTAATAGTGAAATGGTTATAGGTGATGTAAATAATACTGATTATCAATACGAATTGATTGAAGATTATCTAAAACGAAACCACGCTATTACAGACAATATATTAGTTAAGATTAAAAAATTAAATGAAGAAATTAATAATGAATTACCACCAGCCAGAGTTAAAAGAAATATAAATTGGAAATTAAAAAACTTTGAGTTCTCAAATATGTTTTGTTATGGTGAAAACAATTATGTAGACTTTACTCAACTTGATGGTATTGTTGGTATGTTCGCTCCGAATGCTTCCGGTAAGTCAACCTTATTAGATGCTTTATCATTTTGTTTATTTGATGTTACATCAAGAACAACAAAAGCGGCATCAGTATTAAACAACAAGAAAAAGAGTTTTAATTGTAAGGTTAACTTTGAAGTTGGTGGTTTAGATTATTTTATTGAAAGAAAAGCATCAAAAAGAGAAAGAGACGGGCATGTAAAAGTAAATGTAAACTTTTGGATGATTGACGATAGTGGACAGACCATTAGTTTAAATGGAGACCAAAGACGAACGACAAACTACAATATTAATCAAGTGGTGGGAACATACGAAGATTTCATTTTATCAACACTATCCACCCAAAATAACTTCACAGTGTTCATTGACAAGACACAAAAGGAAAGAAAAGAGTTATTATCTACATTTATGGGAACAGATATTTTCGATTCTTTATATCAGTCAGCTAATGATAAAATATCAGAAACACAAACTTTGTTAAGAGATTTTAATAAAGTTGATTATAGTAAAAATTTAGCAGAATTACAAAAACAAACTACTTTATTACAAGTTAAACAAACAGACTTACTTTCTAAAAAAGAAAAACAAGTAGAAAAACAAAATAAGTTAAATACCAAAATTATCAACTTAACTAAAAAATTAAAAGTTGTTGATGATAATATACAAGACATTGATGGATTAGAAGATAATTTACTTATTCAAGGTGATGAGTTTAAAAAAGTTCTTAAAGACATAGATAAAACAAATTCAGAGTTTAATGATTTAGGTAATTTATTAGATGAAATAGAAACTAATATTACTCAATATGAATCTGATAATATAAATGAACAATATTCAAACTTCCAAACTTTACAAGAAAGTAGAGATGAATTTCAAATAGAAATAGATAAATTAAAGGTAGAAGTTAGAAATAAGTTAGATAAAACTGAAAAATTAAAAGGTGTCACTTGGGACGAAAATTGTGAACATTGTATGAGTAATCCATTAACAATAGACGCTAGGGAAACCGAAAAAAACCTAGAGAAAGATAAAGAGCTTGCGGCCAAGTATCTTGACAAAAAGAATGAAATGGATAAAGAAATAGAAGCACTAAATCCTATTATCGAGCAAAAAGAGAAATATGATGAATACAAATCAAGTTTAGTTGAAGCAGAATTTAGAGAAAGAGAACTAAAAACTAATTTACAATATTTTGAAGAACGAAAGAAAAATATAAATTCGTCAATTGAAACTATTGAACAAAATATAAAACAATACAATGAACAAAAAAGTAATATCAAATATAATAAAAAGATAAAAGAAGATATTCAAGTTGTTCAAGATGATTTAGATGATGTAGATAATGTTATAGTAAACTTAACTAGTGATATAACAGAAGTTCACGCTGATATAAAAGTTGGTGATAGTGAGATGCAAAACATTAATAGAAAAATTAGAGAAATAGAAGAATTAGAAAACAAAAATCAAGCATATCGTTATTACTTAGATGCTGTTAGACGAGATAGTGTTCCTTATGAATTGTTAGAAAAAGCAATACCAACGATTGAAGGAGAAATAAACAACATCTTAGGACAACTAGTTGATTTCCAAATGTCATTGGATATGGACGGAAAAAATATCAATAGTAATATTGTGTATGATGATGTTAACCAGTGGCCACTAGAATTGTCAAGTGGTATGGAAAGATTTATCAGTTCTCTTGCAATGAGAGTTGGTTTAATAAATGTAAGTAATCTACCAAGAAGTAATTTCTTAGCGATTGACGAGGGTTGGGGAACAATGGATAGTGATAATATAAATTCAGTTTATAATTTATTCCAATATCTAAAAGGACAATTCCAATTTGCGTTAATTGTATCGCATGTTGACTCTATGAGAGATGCAGTGGATACACTACTCGAAATCACGAAAGATACAGAATTTAGTAAAATTAAGTTCGATTAAAAAAAGCAAGAAAAAAGACGGCAAGGGCGATTTGACTTATATGTATAAGTGTAATTAGTTATTTGAAAATTGGAATTATGAAAGTATAGAGAGTAATTAACTCTATATGGGATTGACTGAAAAATGGGTAGACATTTGAAGCCCATAAAGTAATCCAGACAAAGTTGTGGTGACTTGATGATTGGTAAATATTCTAATCATCTATATCGACAGATATTGTCTAATGTATTTTCGTAAAAAAGATAAGATGATTCTTATGACTCTATTATAGGAAAGGGTAACACCGAAATCCTATTTTATGACCGAACAATCTACACTTGGAGAGATAAGGTATTTACATAGAAGTTGTATTCACATTAATGAGGAATAACCACCTTAAGATGAACTATCGTAACTGATAGATGTAAAGTTTAGAGTATGAAAAAATCCAAGACGAAAATTGTAGGTAATCATTAGTCCTACATCCCCAATAAATTCCACCAATATTTTTAAGAGAGCCAAATTTTAGTTTCCACCATATACCAAACTTAAAATAACGGCTCTCTTTTTTTTAGTTATAAAAACAAAACACAAGGAGATAGTAATGATACAACAGAACACAAACCGAGAGTTTAAATAGCTAGTCTATTTGAACCGAGTTCCGCATTAGGAGTCCAATAGAGGACATACTAAGTAAGTCGTTTATATTATGAAAATAGTCCATATTGTAGAAATACATTCTGGGAGTGTCCACACCAAGAGAGAGTGTGGTGATGACGAAAGTCATTGTTAACGAACAAGTCTTAAATGCTATTCAATAGAACCACCGAAGGAGGACAAGGAGAAAACCCGAAATCAAAATTAGACACTACTTCCAGTGTCCTTTGCCTAAAAACCACCAAAAACCCAAAAAACCCAATGAAATCAGATAAAAAAATAATTTTTAAAAAACTTGTAAAAAAATAACACAGCATATATGAAAAAGCAGTTGACTTTAATAAAAGGCTACATTATATTGTATTGTTATGAAAAAAACTTGTAATAAATGTAAAGCAGTATTGGATGGGATAATGATATTTCACCCAGATACTTGTTTATCTTGTGTTATTGATATTCATATGAAAGAATATCAAAATAGAATAAAAAAAGTAAAGAAAGCTCTTGACTCTTAATGCTAAAGCAGTTATATTATATTATAAAGGAGAAATATTATGATTAAAAAAATTAAACAATTATTAGATACATTAGAACAAGAGATTAATGACGGATATAATACTTTACCAGATTATGAAACAAATAATGAAGGTAAGACTTATGTCAATGGTGCTCAAGCTACATTGTATGAATTACAAAAACAAATGGAAACTTTGGAACAAGGTTTGAGATTAGGTAAGAATTTTTCATTACTTGGGGATAATAACTAATGGCTAAAGACACTAACAGATTTTTTGTAAATGTGAGTTTGGAAATTTATGTTCCAGACCAAGGTTGTGGTGATAGAGCAGTAGTAAACGAGAACTCAGATGCTGAGTGGTTTGCTAATGAGATATGTTCACAAATACCAAAAGCAATTAATAAGAATTTTGAGTATTCTGAAAGACCATATTCAGTAAATTGGGCTCATAAAGGAAAAGTTGAAAGAGGATAAAAAAGCTCTTGACATTAATAAATATAATCAGTAATATAGGAAAGATATGAAGTTAAATAAACAAAACAATTTTTCGTCTTTTTGGTTGGGTGATACTTTACAAAATAACTCACTCATAGAAAAAGATATAGATACCAAACCAGGTATTGACCACATTAAGTTAGCAAGTTATCAAAGAGCAATTTCTAACTTTGTAAATATTGTAACTGCTCAAAATATTCCTGTTCAGTTCTCACAAAGAGGTGATTCTTATACTGACGGAAAAGTTGTTACGATATCTTCTAAACTTGATGACAAATTATTCGATAGTTCAGTTGGTCTTGCACTTCACGAAGGTTCACATATTTTATTATCAGATTTTGATTTCTTAAAAACTCTTGGTTCTACTATACCAAAAACAACTTACGCATTAGGTATGAGTAAAGGTATGAGACAGAGAGATATTAGAGAGTTTTTCAAGAATATGTTAAACTTCGTCGAGGATAGACGAATTGACCATTATGTTGTATCTAGTTCACCTGGATACAAAGGTTATTATCTATCTATGTATCAGAAGTATTTCAATAGTCCTACTATTGACAAGGGTTTAAAGTCAGATGAAATGACAGAACTTACATTAGACTCTTATATGTTTAGAATTATTAACTTGACTAATCCAAATACTAATTTAGATGCTTTACCTGGTCTAAGAGATATTTGGAATACTATGGATTTAAGAAATGTTTCAAGACTACAATCTACTGGTGATGCTTGGAAAGTTGCTTACAAGATTGGTAAAATTGTTTTACAAAATCTTGATGACACCGATAGAGAAGAAACTTATAACGACATCAAAAAAAGATTAAATCAAGCTTTACAACAATCACTAAACCAACAAGGTGGTGAATCAACTTGTGGTTCAGAAGGTAAGCGTGATATGATTAATGATTATTCAGTTAATCGTATAAAAGATATAATGCAAAAATATCAAGATTCTAATGATTACGAAAGATTACTTGACCAAGTTCAAGTTGAATCAGTTTATCTTCAAGATGGTGGTAGAGTTGCCAATATGGTTGAAAGACTTTATCAAGAACTAGAAAACGGATTGTCTGATGATGAAAAATCAGATTTAAGAAAAAAACTTGATAGAGTGTTTGATAAACAGAAAAAATTTATAGACGGAAAAATTTCAAAAAGAAAATTATCTAAAAAAGATAAACAAAAAGTCCAAGCTATCTCTGAGTCTGGAACTACATTAAAAGACATTTTAAAAGATTCAAAGTATGACGAGATGTCAAGTCGTTGGATGAACAGAAATGCTGGTGGTAAAAAACAATGTATAGTTGTTAGAAACTTCAATCAAACACTTGTTGATTCAGGTATGTTTAGAAGTTTGATTGATTCAAGTCCTTGGAGAGATACTCAAGTAAGAGTTGTTGAAGGATTAAGACTTGGTAAAATGTTAGGTAAAAAATTACAAATTCGTGGTGAGGAAAGATTATTAAAAAACACAAGATTAAATTCTGGTCGTATTGACAAAAGACTTATTGCAGAACTTGGGTTTGGTAATTCAAATGTATTTCACACAATCGATGTGGACAAGTATCCTGATGGTTTCTTACACATTTCATTGGACGCTAGTGGTAGTATGTCTGGTGAAAAGTTTAACAAGTCATTAACTTGTGCTATTGCTATTATTCAAGCCGTTGATATGATTCCAAACTTTGATGTTGTGTTTTCATTGAGAGGAACACAAGATTCTCATACTAGAAATGGTGATTTACCAGTTATTATGTATGCTTATGATTCAAGAGTAGACAAGATTTCAAAGGTTAGAAATTTATTTCAATATTTACATTGTGGTTCAACCACTCCCGAAGGATTATGTTTTGAAGCCATTATGGACGATATGATTACAACTACTGACAAAATGGATAGTTTTTTCTTAAACTTATCAGACGGAATGCCAATGTATTCAAACGATACACTATATTATTGTGGTGATGAAGCTGTTCATCACACTAGAGATATGGTTAACAAAATGAGAAAAATGGGTATCAATATTTTATCTTACTTTATTTCTGATTACGATAGAGATACTACTTTACAAGATTTCAAAACAATGTATGGTCAAGATGCTGAGAACATTAATGTTTCATCAGTTACTCAGATTGCCAAAACAATGAACAATATGTTTTTATCAAAATGACAAATAAACAAATCATAGAACAAACAAAAGATTGGTTATGGGAACTAACAGAACCACGAGAAGAATTTAGTGGATTCGGTATTTGTCCTTTTCTAAAAAAAGAATTAACAAATGACGATATGAAATTTGTGATTTTAAAAGGACAAGATTTACGGAACGGATTAGATGATTGGATTCTAGAAAACAAATATAATTCAATTTTATTTATTTGTTTGGGTGAAGTTTGGGAACATATAGAAAGAAAACCATACCAAAAAGCCTTGCAGAATTTAATGAAAAATAACGGATATGGAAATTACAAAGCACTTTGTTTTAGTCCTAATGAAGATAAAACAGCGGCTGGTGTAAAAACAAGAGAGAATGCACCATACTTCTTAATCAACATTATGGATTCAACAGATTTAGGTAACGCACATAAAAAAATGATTGATACAAAATACTTTGATAACTTTACAAAAGATGAATTAGTTGATATAAAAATTTATGGAAAAAATACTAAAAAAGCTCTTGACATTAACAAAAAGAATTAATATATTAGAGTATGATAGATAAACAAAATAACAGAAAGGAAATGTTATGAACAATGTAGTTGTAAGGATTGAGAAGTCTGGAAACAGATTCAACGCTTGGGATGCTGATGGCAACAAGTATACTTCTCAAATCTCTATTGGAGCTCGTAAGAAAGCTTTTGAGAACAACACAGCATTAGAACAACGAGTTAATAAGTCCGGTAAGACTTATTGGTGGGGTGTTCCAATGTCTGAATTTGAAGTCAACACTATTCCAGTTAATACTGGTAATGTTGAAGTCCCACAAGAACACAATGAGGTTCTAAATTATATCCATACTTCTTATTCTTTGAAACCAAAAGGTTTGGTTATGCAAGAATTGAAATGGAAATATTTAGTTCGTTCTGCTGTTCGTGGTAAAAATATTATGATGACTGGTCCAGCTGGTTGTGGTAAAACACTAGCCGCTAAGTCATTGGTGAACGCGTTAGAGCGTCCAGATTTTTACTTTAATTTAGGTGCTACTCAAGACCCGAGAGCCACCTTGATTGGTAATGTTCACTTTGATAAGTCAAAAGGAACTTACTTTTCAGAATCACTTTTCGTGAAAGCTATTCAAACACCAAACGCGGTAATTCTACTTGATGAGTTAAGTAGAGCTCACCCTGAAGCGTGGAATATCTTAATGACCGTTTTAGATAGTGGTCAAAGATATATGAGATTAGATGAAGCTGATGGACAAGCGACTATCAATGTTGCTGAAGGTGTTACTTTCATCGCTACTGCTAACATTGGTAATGAATATACTTCCACAAGAGTTTTAGATAAAGCGTTAATGGACAGATTTACTATTATTGAAATGGATGTCCTAAACAATACAGAGGAAATGGGATTACTTGAATATATGTTTCCTAATGTTGATTCTGAATTGTTAGATGCTGTTTCTCAAATCTCACATCAAACAAGAGTTGAAGCCTCTAATGAAAATCCTAGACTAACGAGTGGTGTTTCTACCAGAACTTCGGTTGAAATCGCTGGTTTATTGTTTGACGGATTCTCACTTCCAGAAGCTTCGGAGATTACAATTTATCCCCAATACTCAAATGATGGTGGGTTGGATTCTGAAAGAACCTTTGTGAAACAATTGGTTCAGAGATTCATTAAGGATGATAGAATCGGTGATGAAAGTTTATTCAATGAAGATGAGATTGAAGATAAGATTGACTTCTAATTAGATTAGGAGTCTAATGGGGTGGAGTTGTTATCCTTTCTTACCCACCCCGTTAAATAATAAAAGAAAGTAAAATAGGAGAGTTGTAAAATGACAATGAGTTTACAGCAAACAAGCGATGAATGTGGTTATGCTCTAGAAGCCTTTGGGAGGGTTCTAAAAAATAATGACATTGAAGCTATAGAAAAAGCGGTTGGTAAGCCACATATTGAATTAGTAATGGAATACCAAAAAGAATATCGAAAGATAGAAGTAAGAAATAGAGAAATTGAAAATGAAGTAAATTTTAACTTTATCCAATCAGAAAAATCAGAAGGAGTAAGAGAGTGGGAACAATCTTGGGTTGACTGGGTAAAATCAAAGTTAAGGTTTAGAAGAAATGAAAGTTAATCAAGCTTCTGGATTTGATAAATATATCATAATGTGCGATAAAGGACAAGGTAAGTTGGTTTCTGATTATCCTTCTTATTTAAAATTTAAAGAAGTTCAAAACGCATTAGTTAGGATATCACAAACACCAGGACAAACATATATGTTTGGTGGAGAAGTCCACGAAAAAGGAATGACTTGTGCTCAAGCAGATAGAGTATTAGATGACATATTTAATTGTAAAACAAGTATGGAAATGATAAGTCTGATTAGAAAAGTAGCAAGACAAATAGGGTTTCACCAAATGACAGTACCAGGGAAAATAAGATGGGGATTGTAAATGAGGGAAAATATAAATTAACCCAAGACTATACAAGTGTTGAAGGTGCTCTTTATGAAAACGAAATAGTTCAGGTTTATGCGAATAATGTTAAACCTGGACATCTAAGAGCTAAAGATAGTATGGGTAGGGTCTGGTTTATACCGAAAAATTATTTAAAAAAAATATGATGTTTTCTTAAATAACATTATATTTATTACTGAAAGAACTAATATCGCTCAAGAGAGGATATTGGTGTTAGACTACAATAGTTAACAAAATAGGAGAAATACAATGACTAAAGTAATATACAATACAAACTTCCCTGCAATCGATAGGGAACAATTTCTAACCCCGTTCGACAAAATGTTTGACCAAATTATCAATTCACAATTTCCAGAAATTGAGAAACAGATAGGTGTTAAGCCATTTCAAGGAACAGCATACCCAAAAGTAAATGTCTATGAAT
>Ga0181400_1000900_pt1 | contig 12692 bp, 8 predicted proteins | sample 23SPOviralmetaG_FD_130129 | JGI IMG/M metagenome (GOLD analysis project Ga0181400, IMG submission 130129) | Marine viral communities from the oligotrophic San Pedro Time Series (SPOT) site, San Pedro Channel, CA, USA - 23 SPOT_SRF_2011-06-22 | ecosystem: Environmental > Aquatic > Marine > Strait...
CCCCCCTATCAGTTTAACACAGAGGTAATGGTGTTCAGTCGCCCCCTTACTCAACAAGATAGCCCCCCGCAACGATTCGAACGTTACAAGAAAGATCCACTCACTTTTGTCAGCGTACCGCGAATGAACAGAGGCAACCTTCTGCGAACAGGCCCGAATCCGCGAGAAAGACGTCTGCTGAAACAGGCGACAAATGAATTTGCTAGAGAAAATCCGATTGTTATTCCCGATAATTCAGTGCCAACCTTGAAAGAGCTGGCTAAAAGGAGTCTGGTCGGTTTGGAAAGGTATTCAATCGATAGCGAAGGCGGATACCGTAACTTCTAGTTCTTCAAAAGTGGATTGTCACGTTTGACCTTCTTGAGATTCTTCTTCTTCTTTGGTACATTTTGCAGTGGACCTGAAAAAATCAGGTCGTGATCTTTCACATGCTCTGGCAATTTGTACCACTTGTTTGAAATAGCTTTGAGACGATTCTGAAAGTAGTGCACGGTGTCGGTAAGCATCTCACGCTTTTCCTTTGGCAAATCGATGTTAAAACGCATAATCTCCCTGTTAAAACGCGCAACGTAAGAAAGATACTGTGGGTGTGGATCAAGCTTCCAGAAGAACTGAAAGACGGCCTTCTTGTACTCCTCGACCTTGTTCTGAGAAATCTTGTCCCACTTGGGCGTTTTCGATGGCACGATTGCGGTGCACATGTTCTTCTGTTCTTTCGACATACTTTTTTTTTCCAAAAAAAAACTTAAATCAAATTGTTAAAAAAGGTTGTACACAAGCAAGCAATAAGAAACGAAGCACGCAATAAAATGACAAGCTTGACTGAGCAAATGGCAGAAGAGATTGTGAGCAAAATCACGGATCTTCAGAAGATTGACGACGAGAAGGTTGTTTTCGAGTTCACAACGAAGACTTATAGGGTTCATAAAATGCAGAGGACAACCACGAATGCTGGCATTGCTTATCTGATGGAAGGGATTTTGTTTTACGACTTCAAGCAGGCTGCTGTTGCCTTTTATCACAATATGATGGCCTCAGGTGAAGAAGACGTAGATGGTTATCTTGACCTGGATATGCACTCTACGTTGATTTATCGTTTCAGAAAAGAAATCCACAATATGGTCGAGGTGATAAACTACATACACGAACTACTGCAAAATCCACCATTCATTGCTGACCCGTCCAAACGTTATCATAATGCGTCGGAAGACGACGATGAAGACTAATTTACCGATATGCTTTTCTAAATGGATGCTCTTTTTTATGCCTGAAGTTCAATTGCGTCACCTTGGGTGTTTTCTCGTGAAACATGGGGCCGAGTAGGTTTCTTGTTTTCTTGTTTTTTTCCCAAGTAGTGTCGTCTCTTTCGCGAAACAACAATTTTCTTTTCAACCTCTTCATTTTTCTTAAAACACACATATTCTTAATTCGACACTTGGAACCCTGCAGAAGATATCAGGACGCTCTTAACGTGTGCTACAAAATGCACAAATAACTTTGAAAGTTCTGCGGATACTGAATACCGAATCTTAAGTGAGAGGTCTCCTGACTCATAGAGGTCAAAACTCATATCCCTCCGTGAAAATGCCCTGCCAATCACAAACGAATTAAGCTGGGCCTGCAGATTCATAACCGGAAATCCATGACTTTCGTACGTTTTGATCAACTCGGACACTGCCTGTGTTTCCACACGTGGGTTACTGAGAGAGTAGCGATTTAGGACGGCCTCTCGCACTGGTTGCTCTGCCATTGCGCCGACCAAGTATTGGTAGGCTTCTGCACTGTCTGCATGCCCCTGAAACGCGTCCGTAGTTAAATCGCGCTGTGACGTTTGATTCAGAGGCAACGACAGCACTGCAAGAGCTCTTCGTAGATTTGGTGTAGCAATAAGGCTACTTACTGGGCCATGAATGTTGGCTACGTTTACGAGCTGCGTGATAACCGTAGGGATGTCCAGCTGCAGCCCACTGCCACTCATACTGGCATTCATTTGGGCATCAGCTATTTTGGGTGGCATGAATACACGTTTACACTGAAACTGCACATCTCTTAAGGTGTATCCCACGGTTTCCGAAGACGCTGCAATTGCTGCAGAATATTTGTTCGACAGATGCTCGCCGCCAGTCCATCCGTTTCCAATCCGATCTGCGCTTTTGCAATAAAACCTAATTCCTTCACGTGGAGTCGAACTAATTTCTTCAATTGCATAGGGATGCTGTAAAAGCGGATGATTAGAGGTGCCGACGACGGTAACTTCAATATTGGGGCAATATCTGACGACAAATTCGTTCCCAACTTTCGTAAAACCAGTAATCAGTCCCAGAGCTTGTTCTTTGTTATTTTTGTGATTATTGATAAAGACCCTGTCACCGATACTCCAAGGATTAATAGCTTGCGGAAATACCGTGTTTGAAGTCGTATTAAATCCTGGGATCACACGATAAGGGCTTTTTACTGTTCCATTACCAAAGACTGAGTTCTGTCCAGACGTCGTTCCAGGAATTCGTATTTCAAATTCTACATCTGCATTTAGTTTTCTCGTTGCAATACAAACGTTGTTTGGTACCGTCGCTTTGAAAATTTGACCTCCACTTGGTGCTTGCACCGTAATTTCATCCCCAGGTAGTACAGTCTTCGTATTACTCACATCAGGTGCAACAGTGCCAACTGCGTAGATTTCGCATTCTTGTACGACACCTGAAGTAGTAGTCAGTACTTTTAAGGTTCCGACTGCGCCAGAAGGACTGGCTGTGAAAGCATGAAAAGAATTATTTGTAAATCCTGCTCCAGCAGAGGTAAACGGTTTTGTCAATTGTCGAATTTCCGTATGCGACCCTGATGCAGGAATATCATTCGTAGCGAGTGGAAAATTCAAGCTTGAAGGCAAACCACCTGAAAATTCCATTCCAAGATTTCCAGTGGTATATTGGAGAGATCGCTGGAAATCGTCCAACAGAAATTCACAACGAAGACCGCCAAGCAATCCATTCGGTATGAAATCTGAACAGCTTAGAAGGTGAGAGGCCATCATATTTTGCACAATTTGCACAGTTTTTGCCGTGTCTGTTTGTGTGATACCCGAACCAGAGTACCAAGATTGTGAATTTTCCCAGAAGAGGTTGTTATCTGCAGACATATTTGCTTGATATCCCATGAACGTAGAACGTTCTGCAGCTTTGCTTTCCGAAAGCGTAGCTTGCATTACTTGAGCACAGTACGAGTTCCATTCTGTGATATTTTCTAGCTCGTGTGTATTACTGCCGTTTGAGACCCTACAGCTTTGCCACAGGGAGTTGCACGCTGCACTTCTTGTAAAAATCGGTCGACCTCGTCCTGAAAATTGCACAGAATAATTCAGGTAAGATTCTGCTGGAAGGAAATAGTCAACGTGAGGAGGAATGTACAAGCGAATCATTCGATTTCCGGTTCCAGACTTGTATTCGCCCTGAGTTTCCGGTTTGAGTAAAAGCGTATCATAAGCGACAGGTGTTTCTTGATCAACTACGAGTGAGCTCATATTTTTATAGTATGATATTATTTTTTTCCACTGCTTTTATCTTTGCCTTACTAGATTTTCCGGAATTTCCAAAACCGCTTGATCTGCGGGGAGCACGTCTCGAATGCAATACGCGGGTCCGCATCTTAACTCTTTGCACCTGCTTTTCAACAGAAATTGGAGTAAAAGTCCAAACACACCTCCGCAGAATGCGAATGAAGCCAGTACAATCGATAACTGCGTGCTTGAGTCCATTTCCTTTATAAGCTTTTATATTACACGAAAAACGAGCTGAGTAGGGTGCAAAAGACCTTGCACAGTCTCTCCTGTAGCCGCGTTTCGCAATCTTACATGCAATTGTGTAACTTGAAAGTCAGCTTCATTTTCGCATTTCACTGGCATGCGAAATTGACTTTCGTACGTAAACGTTTGGGAAGCACCTTGATTATTCACTTCTTCTTTTGCTTGGGTGATGTGAAGAATACGATTCTTCACCCCAGTACCAATTTGAGAATTGTTGAAATCGAAACTTTTCCCAACAATTCCTTTTATAGGCAGGGTTGGCAGCTCAATGGTAAATGCTGGCATAAACGGAATATTGCTCGGTACATTTGTAGCCGCCAACAGAATTCGTGTTGCCTCATTTGTGTCCAGAAAGTAGCACGATTCCATTCCAAGAATATTTCCTAATCTTGCAGTATTAGGCTCAAAATCGTTAAATGTTATTTCATTTGCCAAAGTTGGATTTGCAACAATCTGTGTATCATTTAGCGGTTTACATTTCAGCATTAGCCGAGGTTTATCATTATTTGCTGCCGCTGTCTGAAATGCGACATCATCCGGAGTAACAATTTTTCCAACAATTGCTGGTGGTGTATAAGGCTCCTCCACATTACCATTAATGCTCACGGTTGGTACACGAAACAACGTAAAGGGAATCATGCTCAGTGTTGGGAAAAGAGGCAAGTTCCTTTCTTTCAAGGTTCGTTGAAACGTAGTCCCATCTACAGTTTCACCCGTGCGCAAAAGTGTAATTGCTTCTTGGTAAGGTAGTGAATGCGCTAGTTCTATTTCGACATTAAAACAATCGTTCACGATGAAACGAACAAGCACTTGATTGGGATACATAAAACTCGTCCAATTTGGTGGTGGAGTGCGTCCACTTGAATACGTCAGCGAACCCCACGTTGCGCTCGTAGTTTCAAGTATTTTCAGTAAACCATCCCCTTCAAAATACTGCAAAACGGACACTTTGATGCTAGGTGAAGATGTAAAGTTGTCCTCAATTTGTACCACAAAATCTCCCATGGAGGTAGAAGAAATATTTGGCAACAAATCACGCCTACACAATCCAACTTGTGTAAAAGGAATTACGTCTTGATAGGACATTAACAGTCCGTTGTCTTGGTTAGAAATGGCAGTAGAATTCGTGATTGCAGCCGCTTGAGTCAAAACAAGGCTAGGATTTAGTTCGACAGCGCGTCTGGACGTTTGTAGCATCGTTTCCGGGTCGTCAAACAAGATTTTGTTATCGGTTGTATTGGGTACAAAATATTCTTCACCAGCGTCGATAACGATAAAGCTAGTTATATTATTATTGCTGTCGATGCCGGTAATTTTGTATTTGGCAGCTTTGCGAGTTGTGTTTGTTCCTGATGGTTGATTTGTCTGGTTAAAGTAATTGAATCTACCAATGGAATTCAGAATGTACTTTATTTGCCCTCCTGCAAAAGATGGCGATGCGTGCTGACCAGAAACGTCGCCTAGAACGACGCCCTTATCCAAGACGTACAGGTAGGTTTTCGTTCCGGAGTATGATTCTAAAGATTCAAAACGTCCTCGAAGTGTTGGGGTGTAAAACGCGTCGACATTACCGAACATGTAGTAAGATTCGCCTGCACTGTTTGTGATTCGCATAACACCGCTCAAGTCGATATTTACATCGTATGTTGTGTGTATCAAATTATTAAGCGTAGAATTTGGATCGAATGGCAGGTGCATTGTGAACTGCGTGTCACTGATTCGCTCCATGAAAATACCATTAATCACATTTTGCGTAAAGAACGGATCGCCTGTTCCGGCTTCTACTTTCATACGTGTATTTTCAATTGTACCATCCTGCCAGCAATTCGCATGCCGAAAACCCAGGGTTGATGCGATGATATTATCGACAGATGAATTGAATAGAGGATGCACCGCGCAATCAAAATAGCAAGCTGTATCGTTTGGAGCCGTGAGACTGAAATTTTTCGCAGGAGTAGGGACGTTTAACGTAAGAGAGTCTTTAAGTGGATTTAGGGATTCGTGACCCAAATAACTCGTTCTGGCATGGTCTGCGGTCAAACCCGGCATGAAAATTGGCACGGATCGAAGTTCGAAATTTTGCGAAGCTTGTTGTCTGATCCGCAAGGTGTCAAAGAAGAACACGTTATAAGGAGGCCTGTCGGCGGCGACAGATGCAGCGTGCTCGATTTGGAATTTGAAGTCAGAACCAGAAGGCTGAAGTGAAACTGCAAAATTCGCCCAAGCTGGAATAGTTGCATTGTTTAGTGCAGTCTGCAGAGCGTCTCGCAGTTGCTCATTCGTGTAGACGCCCGTGGGTATTTCTACGAGGTGTTGATCTCCTTCTTCATCTGTGCCCAACCTAAGAATTACACTATTATTAAAAGCATTGACGGTGAGATTGTTTTGACGTTTACAAGACAGGCTCACAAACTCCAGTTCCGATGATTTTTTAAGCTTTAAGTTTTCAGTGAATGTCACATGAAAGTCAGATGGGGAACTGTCTGGTGTACTTTCGCAGGAAGTGGCTGCCACAAACATTTTTCTCTTTACAAATAAAATATATGTTGAAGCAGATACTCTCGAACTTACACCCCAAACCTCTCAAAGAATCACAAGTATTCATGGCAAAAAAGAAGGTGGATAAATACACCAAGCCGGAGCAACATGTCAAAGCGTCGGCAAAGTACGAGCCCTTTGTCAAAAAATCATCCACTAAGAGTAAATAAGAATGCCCTTTGACCTCACCATCAGAGAGGTAAAAAAGGATGTAGAACCACTAAAGATCAAACGGGAAATATCAGAGTATTTGCCAGAGCTTGAAAAAGGTGCCTTGGTTACACTAATAAGTAGCGTAAGGTCTGGCAAATCAACTTATATCACGAATTGGCTTCTTTCATCTCAGTTTTTACGAGATGCTTTCGATGATGTGTACATTTTTAGCTCGACCATCAAAACAGATCCCACGATGAAAGCGCTGTACGAAAGCTTCAAACCAACGTGTTTCGATAACTACTCCGAGACTGCCCTTCAGAAAATCATGGATTACCAAGCAAGTTTCTCTGTTGAAGAGCGCCCAGTAATCTGCATTATTTGTGACGACCTCGTGAATGTAAAACCAACTTCCCTTTTCATGCAAATAGGTTGTAATTTCCGTCATATGGGGTGCGCGCTTTACTTATTCAGCGTTCAGAGAATGAAGCAAGTTGGCCCGCAAATCCGTGCAAACACAACGAATCTTATCGTCGGTAATCAAACACAACAAGAACTTGAGATGATAGCCGACGAATTCTCAGGTCCTTTTGGGGATAAACAAAACTTTCTAAAGCTCATGCGACGCGGAGTTCAAAACAGATTCGACAAGGTACACTTTCGATTAGATAAAATGCCATGTGAAGTATTTCGCAACTTGACGGAGCACATGTACACAGGAGATTGATCAAAAATTTCATTGGTATTGAAAAGATGCTGCTTATTGAATCCAATAGAAAACTCGCCAATCAATCTGTAGAATCCTCGTTATCTGAAGATTCTAGCAGTACAAACCCCTCAAATTACACAGCTTCAAATGCGCAGTGGGAGACGAATGTTAATAATGTACGATTGAACCCTGGTGATGTCATTTCTGTAGCAAATGCGTCTTGCAATATATTAGGATCAGGCACAGGCTCGATGATCGAAATGAAAGGACAGCAGCAGACAAAACGTGGCGACCAGTTTTTAAAAGACAACCAGACTACCTTAAGGATTGCGAGATATATTACAAACAGACACGAATTTGTCATGCCTTTACCTTTGTCAAGAGTTCGTTTGCGTCGTGAGCTTTACGTTTCTACAAATGGCGCCGTGGATATGGACGGTCATTATTGGGGAAACGGGCAGCATTATGCATCCAAAGCCAACCCACAGCAACTTGATTATAACGCAGGCTACAACGCATTCACATCTGCAAATCCAATCAGAGCGATTGCTGGGTGTTGTTTTCCAAATCGGAAGAACGATATACCGCCAAATATCCATGGCGTGTACCCAATCAGCAACTTTAGCGTGACCTATAAAGATGACCAGTTGAATCCACCCTACGACAACACAAACGCACTGTATTATGCAGAAATAACACCCATGTCGAAAGGACCTGTTCTGACTGCTCGTCCGAATTCAGTCCGGTATTACTTGGCGGACGGAAGTTTCACAGGGTTTGTGTATGATCCAACTTCAAGTGGCATCCATTTGCGGAACGAAACCGATTACAAGTATTTTGACTTTCACACGAAAGACGTTGATATTGAAATTCCAAAAGGCTTACAAACGACGGGAGATGTCTCCAATTATGTAACGCAAGCCTTTAACGAAAGAGAGGGTAACGCTGCAAACTATCAAGTACACGATGCACAACCGGGATTCTTCGAATTCGTGGACTTGGTGCATCCTGACCCAACACGAGGCACCCTTAAGTTCAAGGAAACTAATTCTATCACGTCTAAATCGTATATCACAACAGAAACGATTGGTGGAGCTATCATGTACGCAAAGAAATTTGGCGGTGATTGGGGAGCAGCCATCGCCGGGGAAGCAAATGCAAGTGGCGATGTAGAAGTGGCGGGCACGTATTACGAGACACCGCAGGGTTTAAAAATGAGCTACAAGCACATGGTCTGCGGAAATCCTTTTGAGATGAAATTTATGAGCTACTTTTACCCCCGTTTCCAGATGAGTGTATTTAACAGCTCGCAAAACACCGGGAATTTCGATTACACCGATTTTAACCTATGGACTGGGTTTAGACAGGTCGCAACACAAGACGGGCCTGGAACTTCGACTTTGCACATCGGCGAATTCGGCAATTTTGCGTGCTTGCTCAATGTAATGCCGTATAAAACCGAAACCGGCAGAGTTTTAGAAAAGTTTAATGACGTCTATACTAGTGCAACATACACGTATACGCCGGATCGCTCCCTCCGTTTTCATAATATCAAAAAGTACAATGCGGTCGTGCTGAATTTGCTTGTAAACAATTTAACGAGGTTTATGCCGGAAGCCCTTGACGACTGTTGCAAGAATCTTGGGGAATTTGACAGTCCGAGTAACCCAACAACAAGTTACTACGATTCCTTTTATTTCGACCTAAAGCTTGGTCGTATAGACGACGAGTATTCGTGTTCTCTTCGCGACCAGATACCTGGCAGTCACACAAAAGACGATGGTGCGAATTATTTTATGGTCAATCACTTTTTGCAGCACAAAGGAGGCACCAATTTTCATCCGGGAATCGCCAGCACATCGAATGGATCAGATCCTGCAGGAAGCTACATGGAATTCGCAGTAAGAGATCCTTCAAACCCAGAGAGCTCCACAACCAACCATTGGGTTTGGATAACAACAAACAGTACACAAGGCAACAATGAAGCACAAAACAGGACCATTCCAGTTTTTAAACACTTTCCGCAAGACGTTGAAGTGAAAATTACAGCATTCAACCTGTATCACGAAAAGTGTACATGGATTACCGAATTAAATCCTAGCACAAACTTTGGACAACCTTGTGAATTCAAAACCAAGCCATTTTCCTTGACGTTTGAGGAGTATGAGCTTATTTTCAACAAAGTGGGCAATCTGTATGATAAATATGGGCTGTGTATCATTCCTGTCTTTAATCATACAGATTCCAATGTTAGAATGAGAGATGTGCCCTTTTCGTGTTTCATTGTACACCACGAACCACGTAATTTTCCATGGCCCTGTTACGGGGAAGCTTGTTTTCCTGTAACCCAGCCAACATATATGCAGAATATATTGGGACACAAGGTTACGACACAGCAGACGTATTCAAATGGTTATGAAGACGGTCATGGTAATGATTTCTCAGGCCCTGCGGACATCGAGAAAGTAAGGCAGATTTCGTACATGCCATACATCCACGTCGGTGCCAACGATGTGGAATTCAGCTTCAACACACAAGGCAAATTTCAATTTTCCAAGTTGCACACTGCGAACTTTAGTGGGAACGGCGTTTTTTCGAATGCAAGCATGGGCCCGAATAATTCAGCAGGCGATATTACGATGAATGCATACGAAAATAGTGCCGCATTTAGCAGTTTGTACAGTATGCCTCCGAAACCAATCTGGCCAGTGGGTACGGTTGGCGGAAGCGAAGTACACGAAAACAACTATGTGGCTTTTGCTATGATGACTTCTGCTCCCACGCCTTATCTGATCCACTCATCTCAGTCTGGAATATCGATTCTGAAGATGTTTGTCAAAGATGTTCGGAATAGCTTAAATGAAATTACACCCTTTCATACACTAAAGTTTCAAGATTCATTGTTTCATAGACTAGGTTACAATTTGATCCAACTGCTTCCCATCGCAGGTCAAGTGAATACGCAATTCAACTCAGGACTGTACAACAAATACGCTAGCTTTGATGCGAGTATGACAGATATTTTTAACAATTTGGTAAAACCATTCACTACAAATGCACAAATCGATGCCGCCGATATGCCTGCACTCGTGAATGGATTTGGCAGTCAAACTGCAACAACTACAAACCAAGATTTTCCGATGCCAATGTATAATTTGGGCGCAGTTGTTTCCAAATTGAAAGCGGCTACTCAGGCGGTTTCTGATGTACTACAAACAAAACGTCTCGCGAGTAAATTATCATATCCATACCTTGTTTTACGCTCTAATATTGCAAATGCATGCACCCCTAGTTACATCGGAGGTCCAGATCAAAACTCTTTATTAGACGCGGTAGCTTATTTAACGGTGAGCTATCAGACAGATGATTTTCAGTTTACGCTAGATTCACCATTAATTTTTACTGTTCTTCGTCCTTATACTTTAACGAGTATAAAGAGCTCTATTCACTTTCCAAACGGACAGCTTGCAGATTCCATTTTATCGGACAATTCTGCAATAATTTACAAGATCGTCTATGCAAGCCCACCTTCTCCTAATTTGCCTCTTACAAATAAGCAAAAAGAAGAAGAAGAATGAAAAAAAATCAAATAAAACATGCCACAGAAAACCATCTCGAAACGTAACACGCGCAACAAGCACGTTGCACAGGGAAACACCATAAACATGTATTTCAGGAAGATTGTACCGCTCACCGAGGAAGAATTGCTCAAACAGGATGAGGAGGAACTGGCAAAAATCTGCTTTTGAATGCTACATTGCTTTTCTCAACAATAACTAGTTGCATCATCTACAACACAGCATTCGTCCTTTTTTTTGTGTTTTAGTCGGTAGCAGAATGAATAAAGTCATTCATGTCAATCTGCTGCACTGAGAATTATGTCTCCAAAACCTCTTCTATGTTTCAGTCAACAGGTTCAGCCAATATGATTCTAAATTGCCGTTTGTATCTTGCAATGTGGTCAATCAAATCGTCTATCTCATCCATCTGCGGGTTTTCATCTTCAAACCATTCTTCAATTCGAGCATGCAAATCGTCTCTCGCTTCGTCTCTCGCTCTCTTAAACACTCTCTTGAGCGAAGTTTGCGAATTCAGCAGGTTATTGCAGCCGTATCTGTATTCATCCAAGCACATATTGTCTGACAACATATCGTCAATGTATTTCATGATATCTTGCTGAATAGGATCGGCAGCACACATATATATATGCGAAAGCTCGTTCTTTACTTTCGATTTTTCAAAAGGATATTTTGCCAGAAGCCACTTGAAGTCGTCCACCACATGCGGATAACGGGAAATAAACTCATCTTTATCCACGCAGGGCTTGTACGTTTCAAGCGTCTCGTTGTTCACGTGTTCTGCGGCGGTCGTCGACGGATTTTCCGCGGTAGAAGTCGTCGTCGTAGCCGTGCAAGTGTTCCCATGTGGCTGCGCGATCGGGGCTCGATTCCCATTCGGCTCTGCCGTCATGTGAGGTGACGCGTAGTCGCCCATGTCAGGTTCCTTGCACGCTCTGTTTTCAAAAAAACTGTGTTTCGTCGCCCTATAGTAAAGTTTTTTTGAAAACATGGGGTTCCTTGCCCACCCCTATATAGTATCTCGTATAAGGGAATGTTGCTTTTTTCAAAACATTTTCCTTTTTTCAAAACACGCTTCGTGGAATCGTCGCCACTGCACACACATCGCCCAGGAACACACAACGCGAACACGATGGCCGAGGCGCCGACGGACGACTCGCCGGTTGTCAGCGAGGCAGACGACGAGGGCGCGTCGAACGCGGCGGCAGCAGCCGTTCAGCCACACCGTCGTCGTGCCGTGTCAGATCGTTCCGCAGAAGCACGCTACATGGACTGGTTGCAAGAGCATGCAGACAACGTGCCTGAAGGACACTACGTGCAACACATGGCATTACTAAAAGACTTTCGAGAAATGAAGGAAAGGGCAGAACGGTGTGTTGACAACGCAGAGCAAAGGTTTATTGATGCAGCAAACAATTTCTCCGACGCACGGCAAGTACATGATCGTGCAGCAAACCATCTGTCCGACGCACAGCAAACCCTTGATCATGCAGTTAAAAATCTGCACGGCGCAAAATCTACGCAAAAAAGCGTCAACAAGAAGGTCTCGGGAGCGACTCAAGAGCTAAAGCATCTGGCAAAATTTATAATGCATGATCAGATGATAAGGTCGCGATTTGCTATTGTCCTGAGACAGCACGCCACAATTGATGAGCACGAAGCGATTTTCAACGACCGCAATAATGACTTTAAAACTATGAAACGCGCGCTGCTGTTCAATCTTCGTGTAAAGTGCCGTCGCCGCAAGTGAACAATTACCTTTCTTAACGCTTTCGTTGCACTTTCACCCACCCACGCACCCACCCACGCACAATGCGCGTGCACAATTCGCGTGCACAATTCGCGTGCCACAATTCGCACAATTCGCGTGCACAATTCGCCTGCACAATTCGCGTGCCACAATTCGCACAATTCG
>Ga0181400_1000902_pt1 | contig 12674 bp, 12 predicted proteins | sample 23SPOviralmetaG_FD_130129 | JGI IMG/M metagenome (GOLD analysis project Ga0181400, IMG submission 130129) | Marine viral communities from the oligotrophic San Pedro Time Series (SPOT) site, San Pedro Channel, CA, USA - 23 SPOT_SRF_2011-06-22 | ecosystem: Environmental > Aquatic > Marine > Strait...
GCAAAGTTGTCTAAACCTAACTGCTCATTTAATAATGAATAAGCTTCAGCATGAATCGTTTCTGAAGAGCCTAAAGTAGTTCCCATCATAATAACTTCTGGTTTCCTAAACCATTTAGTTACTAATGTAGACCAGTAATCATTAACTACTGTTTCAGTTTGAGCGAATCCTTTAAGTATTCCTCCTACTACATTTTTTTCATGTGGCTTCATATTTGACTTCCAGTCAGTTACATCTTGTGCCATCGGTACTTCAGTATGTAACCAGTGTGCTTGTTGCTGTTTTAACCAATAATCGTATGCTTTGGGATATTCAAAAGGCTTATACACAACTCTTTCTTCTAGTAAACTCATATATCTTTATATATTTTTGATTGTTTTAGACAAAAACACCCGTCAGATAGTTTCTTTCGGGCATGGTAATAAATAGAATATATATTCCACATTTTGGTCAAAAAGTTATAATAATTTTGACATTGCTTCACGGGAGATAGTAAACTTAGGTTTATCATCTTGACCATCTAGTAAATCACTGGGATCCGCTTTACCTTCAAAAGTAATGTGTCCATTATTAGTATCCATCTTAACATTATAAGTCATACCGTCTTGTCCATAACGATTTTTCATTACATGCACTCGCCCGGTACCTAGTACCTTGTCTTCTTTTTGTCTTGATAAAGATATACAAATATCTGCTACCATCATTTTATCGTAACTGCCAGCTGCTTTATCGCCTTCTATTACACTGTCTTTAGCTCCCATTCTATTTACCTGAGACGGTGTAAGAATAGGTATCTTTAGGTCTTTTGCTAAGCCTTTAGTAGCTATAAATACATCATCGATCTCATCTTTTCTTTCTGAGTATTTACCTTTAGAGGGTGCCCTCAGATAATCAACATAGTCAATAATAACTAAGTCAGGCTTATGATCCATATCCATACATTTCTGAATATGCGATTTAATAGTATTTACCGTTGCCCCTTTCGGTGGATATTCTTTAACGATGAGCTTACCTTTGAGACTATCGACATAAGTTTGAACCTCTTTACGGTGTTTATTAACCTCATCAATAGAGTATCCTGTAAAGTAGCAATCAAACCGTTTACCCACATAGTCCTCTCCGAGTTCGAGGGTATAATAATTAACTTTATAACCAAGAGACACAGCATGAGCAGCAATAGCAACCATAGTCCAAGACTTACCACCTCCAGGATTACCAAAAACAATACCAAGGTCACCAGGGCCAAATCCTCCTTGAATGCCATCGTTAAAGATAGGCCAAGGAGAAGGAATAGTAGGACGGTAATCAGTTCTGTAGCGAGTTTCAACGTCTTTATTATATTCATGTCCAATATTTTTATCCATACCAGCTTTCATAGCCTTCTCAATCATGTTTCTGATTCCATCAAAGTCATGATCTTTAAGAAGGTCAGCAGAACTAAGTATAGCGTTCTTCATTTCTTGATTCTTACAAAAGGTTTGGAACTCTTCTTGTATATATTCCAAATCGTCTTGAGTAGCTTCGTATGAGTTTCTTAGTTCTTCTTTAAGTGCTACTTGAAGTACCTCATTCTCTAACTTTTGAAGTTCTACTTTAAGAACATCCATAGTAATGTTAGTATGATACTTATCGAAATACTCTTTTATTTGATTAATGATCCATTTATGTGAATCTGCATCGAAGTAATGATCGTGTAAAACATCTCTTACGTTTAGTAAAAAACTTTTATCTGTAAGTAGTGATCCTAAAACCTTTAACTGAAACCCCTTTCCGTACTGCTGTAAACTCTTTAATGTCATTTATAACCTTTTATTATATCTTAATATATGATTTATTTTTTTAATAGCCAAGAAGAACTCTGTATTTTATCTCCTAATCCGTCTATCAACTCAATATTATATTGCCTACATACATCTGCTTCAGGAATAGTATCATTATTTTGGTCACCACCATTTGCAAAAGCTAGCTTGTAAGTTTCGTAAAACTTATCTACCATTAGTTTTAAGGTTTCGTTTTGAGTACTATCTTCATCTATCGAAATCCAAGCCATATCAACTATACTTAATGACCTTATGATTTGTACTCTTTCTGCCTCATCCATAAAGAATGAAGAACCTTTTATTTCTCTTTGTTTGTCATTATTAACTATGACTATCAAAGCATCTCCAGCTTCTTTTGCTTTTTCAAATAACTCTAGATGTCCTTTATGTAGTGGATTAAAGTACCCGCTAACTATTATTGCTTTTTTCATAACTTTCTGATATTAACTTTTTAAACTTTGTTGTTGACCAACCGTGAGAACGGTCAAAGTAATGAATAGGTATATCTAGGTTGTCTCCAGTAAACGGTTTACCTATATAATCATCACCTAAAAATCTTATATCTGGGTTTATACTTTTTAATAGAAATAAAAGTTCTGCTTCTGTATTGTAACTAAGTATTACAGGATATAAAAACATCATTTCTAATATTTCTCTACGTTCCTGTATTGAAAGAATTGGTTTTTTCTTCTCAGGTCTTTCAAATGTGGGGTCATCGTGTAGAAGTATGTAAACCTCATCACATTTATCTTGTATCTCTTTAAACATTGCAACGTAACCAGGATGTATTACATCGAAGTTACCTGCTATTATTCCTTTTCCTGCTTTATTCATATTTCCAAAATATCTGTAGTATTATAATCAAAAAAGCTAGTATCAAAATAGTACCTGTCTTTATATTTATACCCTCTTTCATAAAAACATAAGTAAGTATAGTAAAACTAAATATACCTGTTGCAAATCCTGTTAATCTTGATGGCCATAGTTTACCATCGAATGCTTCTACAACATAAGTAGTGCCGTAAATATAACAAACTCCTACAGGTACCCCCATTACAGCTGCTACTATAAAAGGATGATTTTTAACCCAATCATTTAAGAACTGACCGTTAGTTTGAAACCATGAAAGAGATTGAGCTAAGAAAAACAATCCAGCTCCTATAAGAAAAGACTTTACATTCATTATACTTTGGTTAAATCTCTAAACGTTTCTAACCATCCTTCAGTATTTTTTGTAATACCTTCAATCTTATCTTGTTCTAATAAACGTAAAAAGGCTCCTGCTTGTAAATCTGGAGCGGGTTGTTTAAGTACATCGTTTACATACTGTTTTTCACTTTCATCTAAAGCTGAAATATGTAAATCCATTAACTTGAAGTTAGTTAACACTCTATCCCAGTTGTGTATTATCTTAGCAAATATCTTTTTACCATCAAGCTTTTCTTCTGCTACTTTATAAACATAGTCAAGGTCAGTTTTTTCTGTAAGAAGTTTAGGAAACTCTGCTACTACAGTTTTTATTCCTAATCCTTTTACACCTTGAAGATTATCTGAGTTATCACCGAGAAGTGATTTAACTAGGTTGTAGTTTTCCGGTAATACTTTTAACTCATCAAAAATATTATCCTTTGTAAAGGTTTTTTTCTTTACAGGAGCATACACTTCAACAGTATCGTCTACAAGTTGTAAGAAATCTTTATCTGATGAGACTATAGTACATTTCTTAACATTAGATACAGAAGCTTTTTTAGCAATCCAAGCCATTATATCATCTGCCTCTAACTTTTCGAGTACTATCTGATGCATAGGTAAGCAGTCTAAGTAGTCTTGAGTTCTAAATAACTGTCCTACTAATGCTTCTGTTTCTTCTTCTTTAGTATCGTATAATCCCCAATGAGTTATCCTTGATGTAGCACGTTGTGCTTTATAGTTAGGATCTATATTTTGTCTATTACCAGAACCACCTTTTCCGTCCCATACTACTATAACCCTAGTAGGGTCAAATATACGAGTAACGTATCCTAAAGAGCGAAGGAACCCAACAAAACCTCCCACATGGGTGCCTGTTGGATTCATCGCCTTCAAGAGCGAGAACGATCTAATCAGAGTATTCATTCCATCTATCAACAGAATATGATCGTTCAACGCACGGGGTGGGGTCTCTTTAAGATTGTTTAGAATATCGTCGTACGCCATTAATCAAGTAAGTTAGGAGCTATTGGTGTTTCTTCTAAGTCTCCTTCTTCGATTAGATCAAAATCTAACGTTCCTACTAACTTCAACCAATGTTCCTTATGAGCATCTTTATATTTATCGATCTCTCTCTTATCATCTGGTATAAAACCATGAGCAGTCATAACTACTCTACCTCTAGACTGTACACCGCCGATGTGGTTCTTTTCTATCTGAACGTTAGTTCGTTTAGCAAACTCTACCTGCATACCGTTCTTGATAGCTTTAATCTTAGAAGTACCTGGATTAGTAATATTACCAAAAGTAACAACTAACGTAGCATCATACCACATCGACATTCCACCTTTGTTCTGTAACTTAGCCATTCCCATAGGTGACTCAGGTTTCATAGTCCATACTTTATTAATAGCTACTAGCGTATTAGTATAAGGAGAGTTTTCTTTTCTTGATAAAAGTATTTTCTGGTTCAAGTTATTACCGAACTGAGTAGACATAGCACCTGCATTCCATTCGTTGTTATTCTTATTGGATCTAACCGATAAGTCACAAGGTACTGAACCGATACTATCCCAGAAGAAACACATATCATAAGGTAGATTACCTTTAGCCTGCTCATCCATAAGATCGGCAATATAAACTGCTACATCTTCTATAGTATTTAACTGTCCTCTATCAGCATATAGGAAATGACCTTCATAGTCTGTAACAGTACCATTCTCATCCTTTACTTCTTCTACCTGCAATCCCATTTCCTTAGCGTGATCCCAAGACCATTTCATCTCAGTAATAATAAAGACTGGTAGAATACCTTGTTTTTGAGCATTCACCGCTGCTTCTAATAAAGCTGTTGTCTTTCCTGTATCACTATGTCCTCTTAGTAGAGTGATATGCCCTGTAGGAATACCAGGTAGAGAGGTAATATCCTGAAAGGCTTGAGATAGTGGTATCCAACCTTGCTCTTTAAACTTAACGGAAGAGTTAGAATATCCTTTCTTTTTCTTAAAGTTTGATAAGTTAAACGACTTGCGTACGGCAGCGGTCGCTTTTTGTTGTACTTCTTTTTTCTTTGCCATTATTCATTAAATAAGTCATCAAATTTACTAACTGTGTCTTGGTTGCCAGCCGTAGCTGTTTCCAAAGTAAAGTCTGTTTTTTGAGGACTTGTGCTTTCTGGCTTAGTTTCAGCACCTGCTGCAGGAGTAGAAGTCTCTTCAGCTCCGGGGTTTAGGTAACTCTGTAGTTGTTTTTTAATGAAGTCATAATCGTATTCAGTATGTACTTCAGTAGGATTAGGTTGAGTCTTTAACCATGTATCAACTAAATCATTATTATCTGATAAAGGAGTTTGTTTAGGTTTAATACGAACAGTAGTCTCAGGGTAAGGATTACCTTGTACTTGTTCTACTACCATATCCCATCCGTTAATAACGTCTGTGAAGTCTCCGATATCTTCATCTTCTGCTAAAGCAAGTAATGCTTTATAGATAGTAATACCGAATCCCCATAGTCTTACACCTTTATCTTCTTCTCCTCTTACTACAACAGGAGCAAAGATTCTAGTCTTAGGGTTAAGTTTACCTGATAATGACCAGTTATCTTTATCGTTTGTCTTTCTAAGTTCTTTTACGAACTCTTCGATCGGGTCTTGCTTACCAAAGTTTGATAAAGCAACCATCGGATACTTTCCTACACCGTAGTGGAACTTTAATTCCTTAAACGGAAATGCAGGATCATAGGCAGACGGTACGATACGAATCGTTTGTTTACCTAGTTCCGGTTTCCAAAAAATCTTTGAATAATCTGTTTTCTCTGTTTGCTGGCCGCTATTATTTAACGTATCCAGCTTTGCGCGTATAGCATTTAAATCCATATAACTATTTTAATATAACGTTTATTATGTAATATAAGAAGAATATTTTACTTCTCCAACTCTATAATCTTATAAAGTTTAGTATTTACCCTTTTTAGTTCAGGGCCTTTGGTCAGAAGCACACAGTTTCTATAATCTGGCCAGTTTATACGGTAAGAGGTGTCAAGTACTCCACCGTTAAGTTCTTTTATTAATGTATTAAGTGCATTAATCGTGTAAAGAGTGTTTGATTCTTTCTTACGGTGCACAAGAATAGTATTATCTAGAAAAGTTCCTACATTACCAAAATCTACATTGTAGGTACAAATATATTCATCCTGAGATTTAGAATATAGTACAAAGATTTTGTTATATATGATTTTGTACCTCTCCTGAATCTCTTCTAGTATTCCATCTAGCGTATCTTCAGTAGCAAAAGTACAGAAAAGTTTGTTGCTCATATCTTCATTTAAATATATCGGCTCTAAGTCATAATCAAATGCCGATTTCGTAACTGTATTAATCATATATAAATATCTTTTTTATATTATAACAAGAGATCTTTTGAATATTTAACTTTTATGGGATATTTCCCACCTTCTTCCAGTATCTCTTGTAGTTTTAATAATGTTTCTTTACCATCCTCTTTGGCAAAATCAAAAAGTAAAGCATCGTAGGTGTACAGTACAAGCTTAGTCTTTTTATCTTTTAAAAATCTTAATGCTTCTTTTAATATAAGAATATTTCTTGAAGTCTCTAACGATTGCATGATATAATTCATTAACTTCTGGGGATTCATGTCCATAAGTTTTTTGTTAAAGCTTTTTTCACTAATAGGCGCCACAACGCTTCCGTTTTCTTCGAATTCTTTCCATAACTTATCGATAAAACCCTTAATTTTTGTGAACACCTCAAGGTGAGCCCATTTTTCGGGTATTTTTCCATAAATTGCGTGAAAGTTAATTTGTTTTGCTTTATCATATTCTTCTTCTGTGATTTCTTCTTTATTAAAGTAATGTTTAGCTAGCTGTTTATGAGCTGATTCGTCTGATAGAGGGTAGCCAATCTGCTCACAAAGTAACCGAAGGTGATAACCATCAAAATCCAACTCAACAAAGTAGTCATTGGTGGGTTTGAAACATTTACGGTGCTGTTCACTCTTAGGTATAGCAGCGAAGTTAACGCTATTAAAAGCATTAGTAGGTCTAGATGTAACATTATTTAAGTTATATGAAGTTAGCACTGAGTTATTTGTAATATTAAAAAGAGGGTTTCTAGGTTTAAACATTTCAATAAAGTTGTCATAGTAAACACCAAGACCTGATTGCTCTAATAAGAAAAATACATTAGTAGCAGCTTTATTATAAAAATCAAAACCTGAAGGTATATCAAAGTTTATTACATTTTTTATCTTTTCATAAGTCTTTTCACAACTTTCATGTAGTTTAGATATAGGAATAAGTTGATTTATGTTCTGTATAGAACTATGTTTATTATAGAAGTATGAAAAATCATGAGAATGTTCTAATCTATCATATTTAGTCATTGAGTATAGTAATGATACATCTATGGCATCCTGTAGATTAAAGTAATATAGAAGGTTCTTTTTATCTAATGTATATAGTTTACTAGCGGAAGAAAGTATACGAGAGACACGGTCTTTAGATACGTTTAATCCTTCGTCATGATTTATTGGAATGATATGACCGTGGTCAGATCCTATTAATCTAACATACACAGCTACTGTAGAAGTAAGTTTAGGGTGATAGTAAAAGTTAGTAGGTATAACTTCAACGTACATTCCTAATCTAGCCAGCTTTTCTAATGAAACGAGTTTGCTTTCTTGCTCTACTATATAAAACACTTATATAACCTTTTTCTTTAATATAAGAAAAAATTACTTAACTACAAACTGTCCTGGGTCTTTTAGTATTTGGTCACCTATACCTGGAAGTATTTTATTTGCTTTATTAATAACGTCCTGATTTTTAGCTTTAGTACCAGGGTAGAGGAATCCGTTTATTATCTCATCCTCAGGATTACCAGTCACATACCATACTATTTTTAAAGTACGTCTGTATAACTTACCTTCTTTCTTTTGAGCAAGATATTTTTCTTTATCAAACTCTACTACTTTACCTGTTCTTCCGTCTTTAGCAAAGAATCTAGTAAAGGTTCCTTTTGCATAGTCTTTTGCAGAAGGAGTTCTTCTGATATTTACAAAGTTAGATTTAGGATCTTCTACATCAGCAGGTACAAACTCTAATGGTTTTGATTTAGAAGTTATTTTATCTCCTTTAAAAAAGTTTCCTAGATGATCAGCAACAAACTTACCTAAAAACGGTAGACCTGATTTAGGGTCTAATAGTTTTCCAGCTATTTTGCCTCCTTTCTTTTGTTTTGATTTAGGTAAATACATTATTGTATAGCGTAAAATTGAGTTTTTATATTAGTATACCATTTATTGTCAGTTCCGATTTCATGATCAAGTCCTGTTATAATATAGGCAAAACTATTATACTTTTCAGGTAAAAGACCAGGTTTTATTTTAAAAGCAGTTCCTATTTTGAATCCAGTGATCCCTACTAACTTTAAGGATAGTTCTACTGGTACTACTCCCTGTGGTACAGGGGTCTTCCTTGCTGTTTTATAGAACCGGTTCATTTCAGCTATACTTTCCTGTCTTAACTGATTCCATAGTTCAGAGTCAAAAGATTGATTAGTTATAAACTGATCGGCAGCTTTAGCTAACCAACCACGTTTATCTTCTCCTATTTCTGCATTGTTAAACTTATACCAAACATCTCTTAATTCTTCAATATATGTCTTTCTTTTTTCTTTAGCTTGTTCTGCCAGTTTTATTGGATCCGGATCGGAGGGGTCAGGTTCAACTGTTTTTACGGGAATATGTCTATCAATAGCTCCTGAGTTCCATTTTAATATTGCTTCAACATTATCTTTATAGTTACCGCTATTACCTTGAGCAGCTATAGCAACTTGTGATGATATTTGAGATGATATTTTACTTGATAATCCTATATCTACTACAGTAGAAGACAAACCAGTTAGCTGTAGCTCTTCAAGTCTTGATTTAGAATTAGTGTTTCTTCTATCAACAACTTTATAAATACATTCATAATGATCGTAAAATAATCCTATGTCATTTATTTCTCCGAAAGCATTATTTATACCTGAAAAAAGTTCATCTAAAAAGTCTTGTACTCCTGCACCTTCTTCTTGAGGACCATCTATTACTTTGCTAATACACTTTTTAACAAAAGTAGAAGTAACCATAATATTTAAAATATCGTTAGTACTAGCCCTAGAGTCCGAAGTATATTTATCGGAACTAGCATATGCTTCCATATTTTTAGTAACATCTCCTAATAGTATTGTAAAATCTTTTGCTGAACCGTCCTCTGTATATTCAGGAAATGAACTAAAGTTTGGAGTTTTAGGTAATACAGCTACTAAAGGGTCTATTGACATATGCTGTGGAAAAGTAACATATTTTTCACCATAGTTTAAATCAATAGTCAGTAGATCTTGATTCTGTTTTGGATCTTTTAGATTAAAATGATAGTTAATAATATCAATAACAGCTCTTAAAGGCATGTATATTAAGTTTATACCTTTATCAAATCCAAGAAAACCTTCCCCAGCTATATCTTGATTTATTCTAAATACATCAAAAGGAGTTAGATTGCCAACGGCATCTGCTGCTTTTCCTTCATCACTTGCTAAATACTCTTTTGCATTAAATGTATTATCGTCAGTATTAGCTTCTAATCTGTTGAATATAAAATGAAACTTACTTTTTCTAGCTTCTTTTTCTTCTTCTTGTTTCTTTTTTTCTGCTTTTGTCATATCAGAAGTTTTACCAACTGATAATGATCCAAGGATAATACCTTTAGATACTATTTTTATACTACAGTCATACCCGCCATCAGGTCTAAAAGACCAGCTAAAGTTAGTGATATAACCAAACATGCCGTCATAGTTGCCTTTAGATTCATCTCTTTTATCATTAATCGCCTTATCTATAGTAACCATTGATTTAGACTGAAAGAAGCCTTTATCAGGGTATATAATACTTTCTTTACCTGCATATTCTATATCATCGACACTATCACCTACGTATACTGAATGTCCCCATTCTAATAAAGCAGAGTATCCTGGTCTAAAATATAGTAGTTCAGCACGTTCTAGATCTTCTAATGACCATACTGAAAAATTAACTTCAGCTTGCATTAATGTACCATAAGTATTTTTAGAAGCTACTTTTAATCCTGTGATTCCAGGCATAGGTCTAACTCCTAATCTTTCATCTTTATTATATGTATTGAGTGCATTGTAATCTCCAAATAAGTTTACTCCTTGAACACTTTTATTAAAAAAGTTTGCTGCTCTTCCTCCAGTTAATATAAAATTTGATGCTGTTTTATTATCATCACTTATGTCTGTAGTAGGTATTTTTCCTTTTGCTACTTCATTTAAAATCTGTTTATTAGTAACTTCATTAACACTTGATCTAAGTACTACCCATGCAGTATTAGAGTTGATAGCTTGTAAGTTTTGTAAGTTTTTAGAAGATTTAGAATATAGTTCTTCTCTTACTTTTAACTGACTAGCAGCTAAAGCAGGTATTGAGGAACCGAAAGATTCGTTTTTTCCAGCCATTATCTTTGAGCATTAACATCGTCAAACAATCTTCTTACTGTACTAGCATCTGCAGGAATACGTAACTGTTTTCCTTTCTCTACAGTTAGGCCGTCAGTTTTAGAGACATTTGCTGATGCTATTACCCACCACAAGCTACTATCGTTGTAAAACTGTTGAGCAAGTGTATCATATCTATCACCATCAGTTGCTATAACATAAGTATCATCTTCTGTTACAGGTACCTCAGGATAGATTACATTAGGATAGTATCTAACTCCTTCTTGAGTTTTGAATATTTCTTTATTACTAAATCTTTTTGCCATAACTAATCATTTGCTGTCCTTAAGTTAAATAACTTTTGCTTAGCTTGCCCTTTCGCTCTTGTTTTTAATGATTCTGCATAGCCATCTTTAGACCCTCTAGCTGCAATAGATACAGTATTTATACCATCGGTATAATCTTGATAATAAGTCATTCCCATAAGAGATACAACAAGTCCATGTCCTCCCATTTCTTTTATGTTTTGTGGTGAAGCAGAAGATACTTCAGGCTTAGGTATTGCTGGTGGTGGTACTGGTATGACAGGTTTTTCCACTACTGGGCCTGTAGTCGCTAATGGTTGAGCTCCTTGAGATTCTATTGCTGAGGCAGCTTTTTGTCTTTTTGGTCTTACTGTAAAGTCGCTATTACCTCCTATATAGTTCTGTACTTGAGATGATACATTGAAGTTATGTATAGGAGTAAATGAGATACTTACATTAAGTAAGTGGGGGACTCTTAAATAACCTTCGTTGTAGAGATCGATTTCCCATGGATAGTTTTGATCCCAAGATAATCCTACGGAGCTTATAAAGCCAGATTGTTTAGAAATATAATCTCCTATAGTTATTCTACTTAAAGTACCTCTCATAAACTGACCTGCTTGTCCATAAGTAGGAGCTGTTGAACCTACAAGAGCATTAAGTTTTTTGTATAAAGGTATCAGTTCATCTTTACTAAAAGCAGCCATTTTAAATGCAAAGCTTATATCTCTTTTAAATCCTTGATATGTATAAAACTCTTCAGCTCTCCCAATATACTTTGTACCTGACCAATCACCACTATAGTTATCATCTAAACTATCTAAGTGAGCTCTAAAGTATAAATACTTGCTTGCTCCTCCTGCTTCTACTATATTGAACTCAAATGGTATAATATCTACTGCTTGATCTCCTAATAGAGATCTAGTAGATTCTTCTAGTTTGTTTAACTCATCAACACCTTCTGTATTTTTATTACCTTGATCACCAAGTTTTAATCTTGATTGTATGTATACCGGAGATGTTAAGTAGTTTTTTTTGTTTCCTGATTGATCATCTATATCGTATGAAGGAGCAGAAAGTTGTTCTGAGTCTTTTTCTTGAAAAAAATCTTTTTTAACCCCGTAGTTTTCTTCTATCGCTGCCCCATTTTTTTGAGTTATACTAAACTTAGATGCTGCTGTTTTATCACCTGTTTGATAATGCTCACTTTTTTCAGGATTAAGTATAAATTTATCAGTAGAAACTGGTGCTTTTGGTGGTGCTGTTGGGTAACTACCCCCATCTTTAGTAATCATTTTACCAAGATAGGTAAACTCATCCTTCTTAGGATTCTGTGGTACACCCAGATTATTACTGCCTGTATCAGCATTTAAGCCGCCACCACCGTAAGGAGACCCAATATCATCTCCTGATAAAGCAGATGATGCTCCGTCAATAGTACCTACACCTGAACCTAATGAGTTACGTAAAAAGTCTCCAAATGCTGAACCTTTAGGAGCTTCTCCTCCTGATTTTAAGTAAGTAGATCCTCCGTTGTTAATAAAGTGAGTACCGGTTCCATTTAAAGGTACTTGAGCAAATATTGCTGTAGTAGCCATAGCATTATTCTTAATAGTATCTATAGCTTTATCTTTTAATTTATTAAGATCGAATCCTTTGAATCCTTTCTTTGCTCCATTTGCAATATCAGTTATAGTACCTGCATTTTGTAATAATGCTTGATTACCTTGAAACTTTAGTCCCGGTTTGCTTGTAAGAAGTTTAGTAAATCTTTCTAGATCGTTAGTTCTAGCGTTTATTTGATTGTGCTTCCTACCTGATCCTTCCAAAGAAGGTAGATCGTGTTGA